>R15__coassemble_320_pt1 | contig 100339 bp, 90 predicted proteins | sample R15__metabat2_low_PE_033 | metagenome-assembled genome bin R15
TTGCGGGTTCTCCGGCCGAGCGTGCGCGTCGGGATGCCAGCGGCCTCAAAAATCCGCAGTTGACAAAGGCAGCCCGCGATGATAGAATACCCCTTGCGTAGGGGCATGGTGTAATGGTAACACGTGGGTCTCCAAAACCTTTGTTGAGGGTTCGAATCCTTCTGCCCCTGCCACAGAAAAACCCTAACCTTGATACGAGGTTAGGGTTTTTGCTTGTCAAAAAACCTCATTGTGAATGGGCAATGTGGCTTCTTGTATCTCATGAATCAGCGTGATACCATGTCTGTACCATGTAGAATTGCTAGCCTACCAAAGCTGGGCTATCGCAGTGGGAGTTCACCAAGGAAGAGCCGGAAGAGATTCTGGGATTTCCTCTGGAGATGCGTCGCTGCATGAAAGAGCAGCCGTATCCATGATCGATTTCGCAACGGTTCCTGCGAACCTGATGGGCGTATTCCAGCTGATTCCATACAGTGGCGCTGAGGGCGCCGTGTTCAAAGGCCTTGGCATAGAGTGACAGGAGGACAAGGAGATGGTGCAGTTTGACGTTTACAGCACATCTGTTGAAAACATCATCAGCTGGATTAAGTCTGGCGAAGTAGCGATCCCTGAAATCCAGCGACCGTTCGTTTGGGATGCCGCCAAAGTGCGGGATCTTATGGACTCGCTTTATAAAGGATTCCCGGTCGGTTATCTCATTGTCTGGAAGAATCCAGATGTTCGGTTGAAGGACGGAAGCATCTCGACTGGCAAAAAGATTCTGATCGATGGCCAGCAGCGTACCACCGCCATGCAGGCTGCCATTGCCGGGCAAATGGTCACGGATGCCAACTACAAGAAGAAATCCATCCGGATTGCATTCAATCCGATGGAAGAGGTGTTCGAAGTCTGCAACTCTGCCATCGAAAAGAACGCCCGGTGGATTCCCGACATTTCAAAGGTCTTTGATGTCGCCTTCAATCCGTGGGCGTTTGTTGGCGAATACTGTCAGACAAATGGTCTCGCCGGACAGGAATCCACGATCAACAACACATTGATGAAGCTCACGTCCATCAAGGCGATTAGCCTCGGCGTAACCGAAATCTCGCAGTCGCTCAGCATTGACGATGTCACGGAGATTTTTATCCGTATCAATTCCCAGGGCGTGGTTCTTTCCCAAGCAGACTTTGCCATGTCCAAAATCTCGTCGGATGACCGCTATGGCGGAAACGAAACCCGCAAGATGATCGACTACTTCTGTCACTTCATGCAGAGACCATCCGATTATGAATCGATTGTCGCCAACGATACAGAATTTGCTCAGTCCGATGCCTTGCGGAAAATCAAATGGGTCATCCATGAACAGGAAGATATCTATGTGCCTCGCTACACGGACGTTCTGCGTGTGTCGTTCACGCATATCTTCCGCAGAGGAAAAATCGCTGACCTAGTCAACCTGCTGTCAGGCCGCAATTTCGAGACTCGAGAGAACATCGAAAGCATCGCGGAGGATTCCTTCCGAAAGCTGCGCCAGGGCGTGGAGGCCTTTGTCAATGAGACAAACTTCAAGCGGTTCCTGATGATTGTACGCTCTGCAGGCATCATTCATACCTCAATGGTGCGATCTCAAAACGTGCTCAATTTTGGCTATATCCTATATCTTTCCCTGAAAGCGCAAGAGATCGATGCAAATACCGTCGAGAGTCTCGTCCGTCGATGGATTGTGCTCTCCATACTGACGGGTCGATATTCCGGCTCCCCAGAATCAGCAATCGATTATGACATCAAGCGCTTCACGGAACAAGACCCGGTTCAGTTCGTCAAAACGACAGAAGCTGGCGAATTGTCCGATGCCTTCTGGAACACGGTACTGGTTCAGCGCTTGGATACATCCGTGGCCAGTAGCCCCTATTTTTTGATCTATTTGATGGCTCAGGTCAAACGAAACGCCAGAGGTTTCCTGTCCAAGCAAATCACGGTGCAATCTCTGATTGAACAGCGCGGTGACATCCATCACATCTTCCCGAAGAAGTGCCTGCAAAGGAACGGCATCAGCAACAGGAAGGACTACAACCAAATTGCCAACTATGTGTATGCTCAGTCGGAAATCAATATCAAAATCAAGGATGATGCCCCGCGCGATTATATGGCGCGGATGCAACAGCAGGTGTCCGGTGAAGGCAGTTTCTATGGTGGCATCTCTTCGGCGGAAGATCTCGAAACGAATCTGGCTGAGAACTGCGTGCCGAGTGCGTTCATGGGCATGAATGTGCTTGATTTCCAGGTGTTCCTGGATATGCGTCGAAGGTTGATGGCTCAGTACATCAGGGAGTATTACGAAGGGCTGGAATAACTGATGGCTGGCAAGTATAAAGTCATTACCCTCTGCGGCAGCACTCGCTTCAAGGACGCCTTCATGGAAGCGCAGAAGCGCCTGACCCTGGCCGGTAACATTGTCATCAGCGTTGGCCTGTTCGGGCATTCTGGCGATAACGAGGTCTGGACCGAGGGCACCAAGGAAATGCTGGATGACATGCACAAGCGGAAAATCGACATGGCTGACGAGATTTTCGTTATCAACGTTGGCGGCTATATCGGATCAAGCACTAGGTCAGAGATTGAGTACGCGCTGGCGACTGGAAAGACTGTGGGTTATCTCGAAGAAGATTCAGGAGGAATGCCAATAGGATGAGGGCTCGAGTATATTCTTGAACCCTTTGTTTTCTCGCCGAGGCCATCTTGTGTCGAAACAACCCGTTCCGGGGGCTCGTTCATCCGAAGGTTGAGACGCCTTCCCTTTTGCCCATCCTTCACAGCTCCGATACGAGATTTCGTCCCCCCGTCTCGCCGTCCGGCCTTGGCCCGATCCCCGGGTAGTCCTCGTAGCCGCAGTGCAACATGGACGGCACGATGAGGCGAAAAGCGAACGCATTCCAAGGGATGAAAAAAGCGCCCCAGTCCATCGCTCGGCGATGCGGGGCGGAGAAGGGCGTGCGGATGGCGTCTTTGTGGAAGAAGGGGAGGGTGTAGGGCGCGTCATTGCTGCGCGGCGACGCGCTGGGCGTGCTCGGCCTGGATGGCGGCCAGAAGCGCCGGATCGAGGATCAGGTCCATCCCGGTCAGCGCGAGGGCTTTTGCGCCCGTGGCGATGGCGCGCAGGCCCATCTCGCTTCGGCAGGCCTCGAGCTTTTCCAGGCTGTGCCCCGCAAGAGGCACGTCGCTGATGCGGATCATCGGCTGGATCACGGGGATGACCTGGGACACGTTGCCCACGTCGGAGGAGCCGAGGGGGCTGTGTGGGCGTGGCGCATAGGACTCGCCCAGGGACAGCAGGTTTTTGAGGTAGACGGCGTCGAAGGACGGCGTGGGAACGATGTTCTCGACCAGATTGCGCTGGGTCGGCTCCATGAGCGCGCGGCATCCGGTCTGCAGGCCGGCGCCCTCGGCGATCGCCTCGATCTTGCGGTAGACCTCCATCATCCGCTTAACGGTCGCGGCGCGGACGTAGAAGCGGCCTTCGGTGTGATCCGGGATCGTGTTGGGCGCGTCCCCGCCCTGGGTGATGATCCCGTGGATGCGCACATCGGAGGGCAGCTGCTGTCGGAGTAGGCCGATGGCGTTGAAGGCGAGGATCAGCGCGTCCAGCGCATTGACCCCATCCTGCGGGTTTGCGGCGGCGTGGGCGGCCTTGCCCCAGTATGCGATGCGGAAGGGCGCGCAGGCGATCTCCTCGTGGGTCAGCGCGTGGTGGTCTGAGCCCGGATGGACGCACAGGGCGGCGTCCACATCGGCAAAAAGCCCTTCGCGCACAAAGCTGCCCTTCGCCGATCCGTTTTCGCCGCCCTCTTCGCCGGGCGTGCCGTAGACGCGGAGCTCGCCGCCGATCTCGTCGATCACCTGCCGCAGGGCGGCGGCAGCCAGCAGGGAGGTGGGGCCGAAGAGGTTGTGGCCGCAGCCGTGCCCCAGCCCCGCCAGCGCGTCGTATTCCGCCAGAAAGCAGAGCGTCGGCCCGGGCAAGGGGCTCTTGTAGCACCCAATAAAGCCCGTGGGATGCCCGGCGACGCCCGTCTGAACCGAGAAGCCCTCGGCAGCGAGCTGCTCGGCCAGCCGCTTGCAGGCGAAGGTCTCGTGGTTGCTGGTTTCCGGGTGGGCGTGGATCTCCAGGGCGATCTGCCGATAGACCGGGTATTGGCGCTCGACGGCGGAGAGGATCGTGTCTCGAAGGGACATCTGTGCGCCTCCTTATCCGTGACGGACGGTGAACAGGCCGTGGTTTGTGGTTCGGCGGGCGAGGCCATTGCCCAGGCTCTGCAGCAGGAAGGTCACGACCAGCAGCACGATCACGCAGACATTGACGATGTCGGGATGGTTCTGGTTCTGGCCGTAGTTGATGGCAAAGGAGCCGATGCCGCCCGCGCCGACCGCGCCGGCCATGGTGGTCAGTCCGATCAGGCTGATGGCGGTCACGGTGGTCACGCGGATCAGGTCGGGGAGGGCTTCGTGCAGGTAGACGCGCAGGATGATGCCCAGGTTCGAGCTGCCCATGCTGCGGGCAGCCTCGACCTTACCCGGGCTCACGCCAGAGAGGGCGACCTCGACCTGGCGCGTGTAGAAGGGCACCGTGCCAAAGACCAGCGGAAGGATCGCACCCTTCACGTTGATGGCCGTGCCGACCACCGCGCGGGTCAGCGGGATCAGGAAGATGAGCAGGATGATGAATGGGATGGAGCGAAAGACGTTCACGACCAAATTGACCATCTGATAGACCAGCGTGTTGCGGGCGATGCCGTCCTTGCGCGTGACCACCAGCAGGATGCCCAGTGCCAGGCCGATGAAGCAGGCGATCAGACCGGCCCGCCAGAACATCTCGACCGTGGCAAAACAGCTCTTCCAGAATTTATCCCGATAGGTGTACAGGCTCGGCGCCCATGCCTTAATCCACGTTTCCATCTCTCAAGACCTCCGTCGACACATGATTTTCCGTCAGATAGCGGATGCCATCTTCGATGCTCTGGCTCTCGCCGCTGAGGATGCCGATCATCCCGCCCAGCGGGTTGCCGTGGAGATACTCCATGTTGGCCAGCACGATGTTCAGGTCAAAGCCGTAGAGCCGGGCGGCGCGGGTGAGCACGTGCTCGGCGGCGCACTCCTTTTGGAAGGTCAGCTTGACCAGCAGCTCTCCGGGGCGAACGCGCACCAGATGGGAGTCGCGCGCCATGAGCTTGTCGATCTTGCCCAGCGGGGAGGCCGAGGCGATGAAGCGACGGGTGATCTCAGCCCTTGGGGCGGAGAAGATGTCGTAGACGGAGCCTTCCTCCACGATGGCGCCGTCCTCCATGACCGCAACGCGGTGGGCGATGGCCTTGATGACCGCCATCTCGTGGGTGATCAGGACGATGGTGATGCCCAGCTTCCTGTTCAGATCCTTGAGCAGGGCGAGGATCGATTCGGTCGCCTCGGGGTCCAGCGCGCTGGTCGCCTCGTCGGAGAGCAGAATCTTGGGATCGGCGGCCAGGGCGCGGGCGATGGCCACGCGCTGCTTCTGTCCGCCGGAGAGCTGGGAGGGATAGGCGTCGATCTTGTCGGAGAGTCCGACCAGCTCGAGCAGTTCCTTGACCCGCGCATGGATCGCACGACGGGATCGACCGGTGTATCGCAGCGGATAGGCGATGTTGTCAAAGACCGTGGAGCGCTCGAGCAGGTTGAAGTGCTGGAAGATCATGCCGACCCCGCGGCGCAGGCGGTTTTGGTCCCGGGCGCTCATGGCGCGCCCTGCCAGGCGGGGCTTCGCATCCACGAGCGTGATCTCGCCGGAGTCCCCGATGCGCATGGTGCCCGAATCGGGCGTCTCCAGCAGGTTCAGACAGCGCACCAGGGTCGATTTTCCGGCGCCCGAGGTGCCTATCACGCCGTAGACGGAGCCCTCCTCGATCGTGACGGAGACATCGCGCAGCGCACAGACCGCTCCGCCCTTGGTGTGGTAGGTTTTGTTCAGGTGACGAACTTCGATCATGCGGCGTTCCTCTCTTCGTGCGGTGTGGGCAAGACGGGTGCGCCCCCGAAGCGGCGGCTTCGCGCGCTTCGGGGGCGGAAAACGGAGGGATTACGGGGCGATCGCGTCGGCAGCCTCCTTGAGCGCGTCCAGCGTCTCATACTTCTGGGAATACAGGGTCAGCGGCGAGATGAGCGTATCGGCGACGACCGCAAGGTCATAGCCGTTGGCTGCGGCGTCGCTGGCCAGGTAGGCCTTGTGCTGGAAGGCGTTCAGGTCGATCTCGCCGGAGTTGAGCGCTTCGTTGGGCAGATTGTAGGCGTCAAACTCGACCAGCTCGATGTAGATGCCCGCATTCTGTTCGTCCAGCACCTTCTGCACGGCCTTCCACTGGTCGTTGTTTGCGCCGCACACGCCGACGGTGACGACCTGCTTCCCCTCCTTTTCGGAGGTGTATTCGACGATGGCCTGCGCTTCCTCGGCACCGAGGCGGATCGCCTTGTCATACTCGAAGACGGGGAAATACGACTCGGCGTAATTCACCAGCAAGAACTCGGCGACCAGCTGGCTGTGATAGGCCTGGGCGATCGTCTGATAGACGGGGTTCTGCGCATCCTCGGTGCGCGCGACGAGGATGTTGACGTAGGGGTTGTCGCTGTCTTCGCTCTGCTTTTCGATGAGCAGGCCGTCTCGGGAGGGCACCAGGCCGAAGGGAATGGCATAGGTGCCGTTGATGGTCGAGGCGCCGAAGTCGCCCAGCGTGGAGGGCAGGGTGTTGGCCTGCACGGGGACGACTTCCACGTCGTAGAGATAGCCGGTGATGTCGGCGAGCTCGGGGGTGTAGCCCGCATCGGGATTCACGGTGATCAGGCCGGCGGCTTCGAGCAGCTTGATGCCGCGCGAGAGGTTCGTGCCGTCGTCCGGGATGCCGATCTGCAGGGTCTGGGCGAGGGCGAGGGAGGCGGTGAGGGTGAACAGGACGGTCAGGATCAGGACGTTTTTCAAAATGGAACGCATGGCGGAAATCTCCTTTATCTCTTGTCGTGTGGGCGGCGGCCTTCGTGGCTGCAGGATCAAGGGGAATCCGGGATCACATTCGGTCGGTCGCCCGAATCGGCAGTCGTTTTCTCATGGTGTACCCATCCTTTCGTTCATCCGTCCTGAGTGGGAACAGCAAAGGGGAACAGCCTGCGCTGCTCCCCCGGCGAGCAAGAGAACCCTCAGGCTCGGCGGCAGGCGCAGAAACGGCCAAAGTATGCGCAAAGACGCATATTCATGCACATGGATAGGTGAAAGGTCGTCGTGCTGCGCATCGGGCCTGCCTCCTTTCGGATGAAGTGATGCCATGATAGCATCCCGAGGTGAGCGGGTCAATGGGTTTTGCCAAAACAGGGCCTGTCTATATTCTATCGCTTAGCATAGGGAAATCCTATGGACTTGGCTTCTATAAAACAGCCTTGGTCCGGCGTAAGCGCGGCATCGGGCGCGATGAAGGCGTTTGCCACAGGCATTCCAGAAAAACCAAGCTCTCTTTCTCTAAGAAGGGCGGTGCATAACGCCGCATACGAAGAGGAACTGGATTGACAAAGGCGCGCGGCGGCGATAAGATCCATCTGAATGGGAGCCACGCGAATCGAGGCGAAGCGGTTCCACGCGCGCGCGCCCTGATGCGCGCCGATCACAGGAGAGGAGGCGCCCTGCGACAAAGGGACCGGGGCGGCGAAGGAGGATGCACTACCACTTTACGATCAACGGCATGCCGGTCCATGCCGTCTATTCAAAAAGGAGCGTCGAGGAGATCTTTTTGCCGCTCTTACAGCATCTCACCGCCATGCACAGGGACAAGGGGCGGCGGATCCTGGTGATGATGGCGGCTCCGCCCGGCACGGGCAAGACCACCCTGAACATGCTCCTGGGGCATCTCTCAGAGAGAGACCCCGCGTTGACCCCGATCGACGCGATCGGGATGGACGGCTTTCATTACGACCGAGAAACCCTGCGCGGGCGCAGCCTCCTGCGCGATGGGGTGGAGCTGCCCCTGCTGCAGATCAAGGGCGCGCCGGAGACCTTCGACCTACAGAAGCTGCGCCGAAAGATCGAGCAACTCTGCACGGGGGAGGATACGCCCTGGCCCTACTACGATCGCCTGGCGCACGACCCCGTCGACGATGCGCTGCGGGTCACGCGCGAGATCGTCCTGCTGGAGGGCAATTATCTGCTCCTGGACGAGCCGGGCTGGCGGGAGCTGCGCCGGTACGCGGATTACACCATCCGCATCGACGCACAGGAAGAGACGCTGATTCCCCGCCTGCTCGAGCGCAAGGCCGCCACGAGCGGCCTGCCCCGGGCGCAGGTCGAGGCGCATGTCTATGGGAGCGATCTGCCCAATGCGCGCCGCTGCCTCGAAAAGAGCTTCTCGGCGGACCTCAACCTCCGCATGACGCAGGACGGGGAATACGTGCGCGTCAGGCCTTAAAAAGCACAGCGGCGTCCTTTGCCCCAGCCCTATATAGAGCACGGGGCTGTACAGGCGGCGCACGGAAGCATTCCGGATTGGAGCAGCAGAAAAGGAGATTTGGATGAAGAACATCGCCTATTACAATGGGAAGATCGGCTCGATCGAAGAGATGCGCGTGCCGATGAACGATCGCGCCTGCTTTTTCGGGGACGGGGTGTACGACGCGACGATGGCGATCCACCACGTGCCCATGGCCCTGCAGGACCATGTGGACCGGATCTATCGAAGCGCCGCGCTCATCGACATCGACATCCCGATGCCTAAGGAGGAGATGAAGGCGCTGCTGCGCGACCTGGCGGCGCGCGTGGACGCCCAAAGCGCGATGCTCTACTGGCAGGTGACGCGCGGCGTGGGGATGCGGGGGCATGCTTACGGCGCGGTGCAGCAGGGCCCCAGCCTCTGGGCGTTTGTCAACCCGATGCAGATGCACGATCCCTACGCCGTTGAGCGCTGCATCACCCTGCCGGACAAGCGCTTCTATTATTGCAACATCAAGACGATCAATCTGCTGCCCAGCGTCATGGCCGCCCAGCGCGCCAAGGAAGCGGGCTGCTACGAGGCGATCTTCCACCGGGGCGAGCGGGTGACCGAATGCGCCCACTCCAACGTCCACATCCTCAAGGACGGCGTGCTCCACACGGCGCCCTGCGACGAGCTGATCCTGCCGGGCATCACCCGCGCGCACATCCTCGCGCACTGCCGCAGGCTTGGGATTCCGGTGATCGAAGCGCCCTTTACGCTCTCGGAGCTCATGGCGGCCGATGAGGTCTTCACCTCCAGCTCCAGCGCGCTGACCCTGCGCATCTCGCATGTGGACGGGATGCCCGTGGGCATGAAGGACGAGCGCACCTTTAGCGCCATCCGAGAGGCATATCAAGAGGAAATGCGCCGGGAATGCCTGCTATGAGAGGCGCCCATCGGGGCGTGAGCGCACCCAAAACGATCTGGGGAACGGTTTGATCCGTCCCCGTTTTTCATTGACAACAGGGCGCTACGTGATAGAATGTTGCCATACCGAAATGCGATGGAGGAACCCATGTTTATCGTATGGTTTTTGCTCTGGGTGGTGCTCAACGGGCGCTGGACGACGGAGGTTGCCGTCTTCGGGCTCGTCTTTGCGAGCATCATGTTTTTTTTCACCAGCGTCTTCCTCGGCCTGGGGCCGCGCCGCGAGGCGCGGATGATCCGCCATACGGGGCACGCGGTACGCTATGGCGGCGTTTTGATTCGCGAGATCCTGCTGGCCAATCTGGCGGTCATCCGCATGATCCTCACGCCCGGCTTTGAACCGCGGCCCAAGCTCGTCCACTTCAGCTCCGGGCTGAAGTATACGCGCCATCGCGTCGCGCTGGCCGACTCCATCACGCTCACACCCGGCACGGTGACCTGCATGCTCCAGGACGAGTCCCTGCTGGTGCACTGCCTGGACGAGTCCCTGGTTCCGGGCCTGGCCGATGGAGCGTTCATGCAGGCGCTCCATGCATTGGAAGCCGAGCTGGCCGCGCCCGACCCGTCGGATGCCCCGACGGAGGCGCACGAGGCAGAGCCTGAAGATCCGCCCGCCGAGCGTTCGGATGAGACGGCGGAGGAGGACGCGCCTTTGGAGACGAACGAAAGCGAAGCGGAAGGGGGAGAAGCGTAAAATGCCGGATGTTTTTCGGGGCTTTTTGCTCCTCTGGATGGGCATTCTGATTGCCCTGGCGACCCTTTGCCTGGTGCGGTGCATCCGCGGTCCGCGCATCGCCGACCGGATCCTCTCCATCAACATGATTGGCACGATTGTAATCGTCATGGTCTGCGCGATGACCGATCTGCTCGGCGAGGGCTATCTGGTCGACATCGCCCTGCTCTACGCGCTCATCAGCCTCGTGTCGGTCATGCTGCTCACCAAGGTCTACATGGGCATCTATCGCGAAGGAAAGCACGAGCAGGCGCGCCTGTCGGCCGAGCATCTGGCTCAGAAGCGGGAGGAAGAAGCATGATCGGATGGATTCGCCTCATCCTGACGGCGCTGCTGATGACGGCGGGCCTCGTGGTCTTTGCCATCGGCGTCTTTGGGGTCTATCGCTTCAAATACGCGCTCAACCGCATGCACGCGGCGGCGATCAACGACACGCTGGGCGTGAGCCTCTGCCTTCTGGGGCTGGCCATCTCCGCCCCCGACGGCTTTGCAGCGCTCAAGATGCTGCTGGTCGTCGCTTTCCTCTGGATCTCGGCGCCGGTGTCCAGCCATCTGATCTGCCGGCTCGAGGTCGAGACCAACGACGAGCGCGCGCAGCACATGGAGATCGTCAAGGAGCCGCTGGATTCGGGCTTTGCGCCCAGGGAAGAGGGGGAAGAAAACGCATGAACGTCATCGTCGTTCTGATGCTGGGCTTTTTGATCCTCTGCGCGCTGGCGGTCTGCCTGACGCGCGATTTGCTGGCTAGCGTCATCATCTACATGGGCTTTTCCTCTGTGATGTCCATCGTCTGGATCACCATGGAGTCCCCCGATCTGGCGATCACCGAGGCGGCGGTCGGCGCGGGCATCACCAGCCTGCTGCTCATCCTGACCCTCAAGAAGATTCATGCGATCGACGCGCGCAATCAGGCGCGCGCCACCCACGAGGCGAGGATTCAGGCGCAGGAGGGAGGCAAGGCGGATGGACAATAAAAAGACCCGGCTGCCCCGCTGGCTTGCCCCGGGCGGCGATTTGCTCGAGCAGCAGATGCTCGAGAGCCAGGAGCGCATCGTCGAGACCGACCTCATCCCGCCCGACGACGACGCGCTCCGGCGCGCCCAGGAGGAAGAGGAGGAGCAGCGCCGCATCGCCGAGCGCATGCGCGAGCTCAGCGAGCGCCAGCTCCGCCGTGTCGCCCGCCCGATCTACACCGCGATCTGCACGCTCATCGGGCTGGCCCTCATCGCGCTCATGCTCTACACGATCACCACGCTCCCGGGCTATGGCGACGAAAACAGCCCGATCAACAACGAGGTCGCTCAGCGCTACATCGAGTCGGGCCTGCAGGAGACCGGCGCGGTCAACATCGTGACGGGCATGATCCTCGATTACCGCGCCTTCGACACGCTCGGAGAATCCACGGTGCTCTTCACCGCGGCCTGTGCCGTCTTCTTCCTGCTGCGCATCGACAAGGGTAGCCAGGCATACAGCAAATTTGCCGACAGCCACCTCACCAATCCGGCCTCAGACGACTTCTACGAGCCCCGGCACGACCAGATCCTGCAGACGACCGCCTGGCTGCTGCTGCCGATCATACTGGTCTTTGGCATCTACATCATCCTAAACGGTCATCTCTCGCCGGGCGGCGGCTTCTCCGGCGGCGCGGTCATGGCCTCGGGCCTGATCATCTACGTCGTTGCCTACGGCTTTGCGAAGATCCGCCGGTTTATGACCCGCGGTCTGCACAAGTGGATCGTCGCGGCCGCCCTGCTCACCTATGCCGTGGCCAAGTGCTACTCCTTCTACACGGGGGCCAACGGCATTCCCTCCGGCATCCCGCTGGGCACGCCCGGCGCGATCCTCTCCAGCGGCCTCATCCTGTTGCTCAACATCTGTGTGGGCATGGTCGTGGCGGCGACGATGTACGCGTTTTACGCGGTATTCCGGAAGGGAGGACTCTGAGTGCTTCAAAAACTGCTCACCAATTACGAGGAGACGGCGGCCGTCGTCCTCATGTGCATCGGCTTTGGCATGCTCCTGCTGAGCACCAACCTGGTCAAGAAGATCATCGGCATGGACATCATGGACACCTCGGTCTACCTCTTCCTGGCCTCCCAGGGCTACATCCGGGGACATGTCGCGCCGATCGTTGTAAACGGCGTTCAGAGCACCGAAGCCTACATCAACCCCGTCCCGGCGGGGCTGGTGCTCACGGGCATCGTCGTCTCGGTCAGCGTCTCCGCGCTCATGCTCGCGCTCACCGTGCGCCTGTATTACCGATACCACACGCTGGATCTGGACGAGATCATCGCGCTGGCCGGAGAGGAGGAGGTCTGAGTGCATCCGATTCTGAATTTGCCGCTCTTCTCCATCATCCTCACGCTGATGGCTGCGGTGATCACCTCCCTGCTGCGTCCGCGCGCCGCGCGCATCTTCACCGCCGCGATCATCCTGCTGGTCAGCGCGATGAGCGCCTGCGTGCTGGTGCATGTCCTGCGCACGGGCGAGAGCACGGCCTACATGATGGGGCATTTCCCAGCACCCTGGGGCAACGAGATCCGCATCGGCGTCTTCGAGGCGCTGACCATCGCCTGCCTGATGCCCGTCTTCCTCTTCTCCTTTCTGGGGGGTATGAAGATCGGCATCCAGCAGATCGAGCAGAGCAAGTACAACCTCTTCTGCATCAGCCTGCTGCTCATCCTGCTCTCCCTGCAGGCGCTGGTCTACACCAACGACGTCTTCACCGCCTTCGTCTTCCTGGAGATCAGCACCCTGGCAGCCGCGGGGCTGGTCATGAGCCGCCAGATCGGCCGCGGTCTGGTCGCGGCGATGCGCTATATGATCATGAACCTTCTGGGCTCGAGCCTCTTTCTGATCGGCATCGTCGTGCTCTACACGGTCACGGGGCATCTGCTCATGTCCCCGGTGCGCGAGCAGGTCGCCGCGCTGCACGCGACCGGGCAATACCGCGTCGCGCTCCAGCTACTGGTCGGCCTGATCACGGCGGGTCTGGCGGTCAAGTCGGCGCTCTTCCCGTTTGACCAGTGGCTCCCGGGCGCCTACGGCAACGCGACGCCTACCGGCTCCGCGATCCTCTCGAGCATCGTCTCCAAGGGCTACATCTTCCTGCTCATCAAGGTCTACGTGCGCGTGATCGGCATGGATGTGATCCGCGATCTGGGCATCTGCGACGTGCTCTTCGCCTATGGCGCCTTTGGTATGGTCATGGGCTCCGTGCATGCCGTGCGCGCCAAGACGGTGCGCATGATGGTCGCTTACTCCTCGGCTGCGCAGATCGGCTACATCTACATCGCCCTGGGCCTTGGCACCGAGATGGGCATCGTCGTCGCGGTCTGGCATGTGCTGGCCCACGCGATGCTCAAGTCCATGCTCTTCATCGCCGCGAGCCGCTTGGATCTGTCCTCGGGCGGCAGCCACTGGATTGCCGACCTGCGCGGCGGATTCTATCGCAGCCCTGCGGCCGCGCTGGCCTTCGCCCTGGGCGCCTTTGCGATGGCTGGTGTGCCGATGCTCTCGGTCTTTGTGACCAAGATCACGCTCGCGCAGGGCGCGGTTGTGGTCGGCGGGCGGCACATGATCATCACGCTCGTCTGCCTGACGATCTCGACCTTCCTCAATGTCCTCTACTTCATGCGCTCGGGCGTGATGCTCTTCATCCCGGAGCGCGAGAAAACCTATGCGCCCGCGCCCAGTGACGCGCTGGCGACCGCGAGCCTGATCGGCTTTATCGTGATGAACCTGGCGATGGGTGCCTTCGCGGCCGGGATCTTCTCGGCCCTGGGCGACGGCCTTTCGCATTTTGCCTGAGCGTGGAAGGAGATAGACTATGCAAATCCTCTTGATCTTCGCGATCTTCTGGCCCGCGCTGGCAGGCGTTGGGCTCTGGTTCCTTCCGTCTGCCCGGGCGGACCGGCACCTGCGCGGGCAGCTCTACCTGCTTGCGCTGGGCCTCGAGCTGCTTGCGGCGATGCTGCTCGCCTTTGGGCAGGGGACGGAGCTCACGCTGCTGACCATGGCGCCCAACCTCGCTCTCTATTTTAAGGTCGACGCCGTCGGAGCGCTCTTTGCGATCCTTCAGATCCTCATGTGGCTCGCCTCCTGCGCTTATGCGCTGGAATACCTCGCGGGGGATCCGCACGAGGCCTCCTATCAGGCGCTCTTTGCCGCGGTGCTCTCCGCGCTTGTCGGTCAGTGCTTCGCGGGCTCGATGGTGACCCTCTACGTCTTCTACGAGCTGATGACCCTGCTCTCGGTGCCAATGGTCGTGCATGAGCGCACGCCCCAGGCGGTCGCTGCGGGCATCAAGTACCTCGTCTACTCGATCTTCGGCGCGACGATCGGTCTGCTGGGCATCTTCATCTTCCAGCGCGCCTTCGGCACGGTCGACTTTGTGCCCGGCGGCCACGCGCAGACGCTCTCGGCCGGCCTGCAGGTCATGACCTTCCTCGTCATCCTCGGCTTTGGTACCAAGGCGGGCCTCTTTCCGATGCATGGCTGGCTGCCGACCGCCCATCCGGTCGCCCCGGCTTGCGCCAGCGCGGTGCTCTCCGGCGTGATCACCAAGGCCGGCGTTCTGGCGATCCTGCGCCTGCTCTACTTCCTCGTCGGGCCCGCCGCGCTTGCCGGAACCTGGGTGCAGCAGGCCTTTGCGATCCTCACGCTCATCACGATCCTCATGGGCTCCATGCTGGCCTACCGCGAGCCGCTGCTCAAGCGCCGCCTGGCCTACTCCACGGTCTCCCAGGTGTCCTATGTCCTCTTTGGCCTCGCGCTCTTCACGCCGGACGCGCTTTCCGGAGGCCTCCTGCACGTCGTGGCACACTCCGTGATCAAAGACGCGCTCTTCCTCTGCGCCGGCGCCTTCATCCATCAGACCGGAAAGACGCGGGTCTCGGAGCTGCGCGGGGTCGGAAAGAGCATGCCCATCACGCTCTGGTGCTGGACGATCGCGGCTCTGGGCCTGATCGGCATCCCGCCGACCGCTGGTTTTGTCAGCAAATGGCTGCTCGCAGAGGGGGCTCTTTCCAGCACGATGACTGGCATCGCACTGGCGGGCCCGATCGTCCTGATCCTCTCGGCGTTGCTCACCGCGGCTTACCTGCTTCAGGTGACGATCCTCGGCTTTTTCCCGGGCAAGGGCGAGGCTTGCGTAGAGGGCGCTGGGGATCCCGGCTGGGAGATGCTTGTGCCGCAGATCGGCCTGGCGGCGCTGGTGCTTCTGGCGGGCGTCTTGGCTTCCTTCATCCTGGGCGCGTTTGGCGCTGGCCTTGCCGCCATCCTGTGAGGTGTGCCATGATCAAAACTGCGATCCTGTTGCCGATGCTCACCGGGCTTCTGGTGCTGCTCATCCGGCCGCCCCGGCGCCTGCGCCAAATCATTTTGGAGGCCGCCGCGCTGCTGACCTCCCTGCTGGTCTTCCTGCGCCTTACGCTGGGCGGGGGAGAGGAACGCTTCTTCGCGCTGACGCCTGCGCATGCTCTTGTGCTTCGCCTGGACGGCGTGGGCGGGCTGTTTGCCGGGCTGGTCGCCTTCCTTTGGCCGCTGGCGATGCTCTATGCCTTTGAGTACATGGAGCATGAGCATGGCCGGAACCGATTTCTCTCGATCTATCTGGCGACCTACGGCGTCGTGCTGGGCATCGCCAGCGCCGGAACCCTGCTCACGCTCTACGTCTTCTACGAATTTCTGACTCTTTGCACCCTGCCGCTGGTCATGCACGGCACCTCCCTGGAGGCGCAGGTTGCGGGCAGGCGCTACATGCTCTACTCCCTCACGGGCGCGGCGGTCGCCTTCATGGGCGTGGTGCTGGTGACGGCGGCGGGCGACGGCGGCGCCTTCGTGATGGGCGGCGTGCTGGCCGACTATGCGAAGGTACATCCCGTGCTTGTGCAGCTGGGGTATCTGTGTTGCTTCTTCGGCTTTGGCGTCAAAGCCGCGATCTTCCCGCTCCATGCCTGGCTTCCGATGGCCTCGGTCGCGCCCACGCCGGTCACGGCCCTTTTGCACGCGGTCGCGGTGGTCAAGGCGGGCGTCTTTGCGGTCATCCGCGTGACCTACTTCAGCTTTGGTGCGCAGCTGCTGCGCGGTACGAATGCGCAGACGGTCGCGCTGGTCTTTGCGGCCGCGACGATCGCCTTTGGCTCGACCATGGCTGTGCGTGAGCATCACTTTAAGCGCCGTCTCGCCTATTCCACGATCGCAAACCTCTCCTACATCCTGTTCTCCTGCGCGCTCATGAGCGCCCAGGGGCTGAGTACGGCGCTTCTGCACATGCTCTTCCACGCTTTGATGAAGATCACGCTGTTCTACTGCGCGGGCGCGGTGCTGGTGATGACGGGACGCACGATGATCGAGAGCCTGCGCGGTCTGGGCAGGCGGATGCCCTTTGTCTCCGCGGTCTACGCCCTGGCCGCGCTGGCTCTGGCCGGCATGCCGGGGCTTCCGGCGTTCACCAGCAAGTGGATGATCGGCACTGCCGCCCTGGAGAGCGCCCAGCCGGCCGCCCTTCTGGGCCTGGGCGCGCTGCTCTATTCGGCGGTGCTCACGATGCTCTACGTCCTCGCTCCGGCGTTCTACCTGTTCTTCCGTCAAGAAGAGGGCGCAGCGGCGCAGCGGCAGCTCGATCCGGGCTGGCGCATGAAGCTCACGCTCGGCGTGCTCTCGGTCACGCTTGTGCTGGCCGGACTCTTCTCCAACCGCATCGTGACCGGACTGGCGGCCCTGTCCGCCGGCGTACTGTAAGGAGGCAAAGATGCTGGCATTTCCGGTCTTCTTCCCGATGGCAGCCGCCCTCCTCTTGGCGGGGTTTGGTCGACGTGCTGACGAGGCGCGGGACAATGGGGTCATCCTCCTGTGCCTGATCGAGCTGGTTGCCGCCCTCGCCATGCTCTGTCTTTTGGCCCTTGGGCGCGAGCTGACGCTCGCCCTCCCGCAGATCCTGGGCATGGGCATGACCTTCCGGCTGGATGGGTTTCGCGCGCTCTATCTGCTGATTGCGGGGGTCATGTGGCTCTTCTCGGCGATGCTCTCCCCGGAGTACTTTGCCGCGCACCGCCATGCGATGGGGCGCTACGCCTTCTTCTACCTGATGACGCTGGGCGCGACGGCGGGCGTCTTCCTCTCGGCCGATCTGATGACGACCTTCGTCTTCTTCGAGATCATGTCCTTCACTTCCTACGCCTGGGTCGTCCACGACCAGACGCGTGACGCCCTTGGCGCGGGCGAAACCTACCTGGCCATCGCGATCGTCGGCGGCATGGTGCTCCTCCTGGGCCTGATGTGGCTCTATCGTCTGCTGGGTACGCTCGAGATCGCGCGGCTCTACGAGGCCGCGCAGGCCGTCCGCGATCCGAAGGCCCTTTGGGGCGCGGCACTGTGCATCCTGCTGGGCTTTGGCGCGAAGGCGGGCATGTTCCCGCTGCACATCTGGTTGCCTAAGGCGCACCCGGTCGCACCCGCGCCCGCCTCCGCGCTGCTCTCCGGCATCCTGACCAAGACGGGCGTCTTCGGCGTCGCCGTCGTCACGCTGGAGGTCTACCGGGGGAATCGCGCGTGGGCGCAGCTGGTGCTGGTGCTGGCGCTGCACACGATGCTCCTGGGCGCGGTGCTCGCCGTATTCTCGGTCAATCTCAAGCGCACGCTCGCCTGCTCCTCCATGTCCCAGATCGGGTTTATCCTCACGGGCGTGGCGATGAGTAGCCTGCTGGGCGAGGAAAATGCGCTCGCGGCGCGCGGCACCCTGCTCTACATGATGAACCACTCCCTGTTCAAGCTGATCCTGTTCCTGGCTGCGGGCGTGGTGGCGATGAATCTGCACAAGCTGAATCTGAACGACGTGCGGGGCTTCGGCCGCAACAAGCCCGTGCTGCACTTTGCCTTCCTCATGGGCGCGTTGGGGCTGATGGGCGTGCCGACCTTCTCGGGCTACGTGAGCAAGACGCTGATCCACGAGGGGATCGTCGAATACGCGGCGCATCTGGCACACTCGGGCGACCCGTCTTCCGGCTGGATTCGCGCGGCGGAAGGGATCTTCCTCTTTTCAGGCGGGCTGACCGCAGCCTATATGCTCAAGCTCTACATCTGCCTCTTCTGGGAAAAGCACCCCTACTATCAGCTTGCCTACGACGAGAGGCGCGACTACCTCAGCGGCATGGGTGCGGCGCCGCTCGTGCTCTCGGCCCTGCTCGTCCCCCTCTTGGGCGTGCGGCCCAACCGTACCATGGATCCGATCGCGGATTTCGCATCCGGCTTCCTGCATTCGGGGCATCTCGCTTCGCCGACGGCGTATTTCTCGGCGCAGAACCTCGAGGGGGCGGCCATCTCGCTGTCCATCGGCCTGCTGGTCTACCTGTTCTTCATCCGACCCGTGCTCATGGGGAGGGATGCGCAGGGCGACCGGGTCTATCTCGATCGCTGGCCCGCCAATTTGGATCTGGAGCGGATCCTGTATCGCCCGGTCATCGTCGGCGTGCTGCGCGCCTTTGGAGCGGTCGCTTCCCTCGGCGATGCGCCGATCCTAGAGGATCGCTTGGCCAAGCCGGCTTTGCGCGCCCTGCTGGGGCTTGCCGGCGCGATGGCGCTGTTCTTGGGCACCCTGACCGACAATCTGGCGGGTCTGCTCTCCCGCACGGTCTTTTCCATGCGTCGTCGGCGCGAGGTATCCGAGCGACACAAGCATCACTTCCACGGAGAGGGCCTCTTCTTTGGCGCCTGGGAGGGCGTGGGAGCGGCGTTCCGGCGCTTCCGCCACACGATGAGCTATGGCCTCGTGTTCTTCGGCCTGGGTTTGATCGCCACCCTGTTCTACCTCATGTTCTACCGCTGAGCGATGGACGCCAGGCAGATGACCGCGGCGTTCGAGCCGCGCCTTTGCTGGGAATTCCGCGAGCTTTCTGGGCTTTCGGAAGATCCTGCGGCGCGGCTTTCGCTGCTCATGACGATTTTGGGGGATCTAGGCTTCGCGGTTCAGCGCGAGCCCTGGGGACTTCTCGCGCGGGGGAAGCGTCCGGGCATTGCGGCGCAGGCCGAGGATGCCGCGGGCATCGCGATGCTCCTGTGCGCATCTCGGGCGCTTCTGGAAGCGGGGCGCGGGGAAGCGCTCTGTCTTGCCTTCCCGAACACGACCGCGGAGAGGGGAAACGCCTATCGCGTGCATACGGGCGCGGGCCGCGGCATTGCCACGATGGGCGCGCGGGCCGAGCGGCGCGCCTTGGCGCTCTGCGCCGCGGGCATCCCGGCTAGTGCCTTGCCGGAGGCGGAGCTTGGCCTTCGCGTGGGGCTCGATGCGGGGGAGGAGGAGCTTGCGTTGGGCGCGGCGGCGCTCGCCCTGGATTTGGGGGGTTGAGCGCAGCGCGCTTACGGTGTATAATTTATCTGAAAGAGAAGACCCACGCAAAGGAGCGATGAAGATGAAGCTGATCGTTGCGATCGTTCAGGACGAGGATGCCCCGAACCTGGCCAACGTGCTCATGGAAGCAAAGTTTGGCGTCACCAAGCTGGCGACGACCGGCGGCTTTTTGCGCGCGGGCAATACGACGCTGATTTCCGGCGTCGAAGACGAGAGGCTCCCCGAGGCGCTTTCGCTGATCGAGCGCGAGTGCCGGAGCCGTCAGCAGGTGGTCACGGTCTCCACGATGCCCATGGGCGGCATGGCGGCTGGGTATGCACCCTATCCCGTGAACGTCACGGTCGGCGGTGCGACGGTCTTCGTGCTGGAGGTCAGCCAGTTCCTGAAGGTGTAAGATGCAATTCCAAGACTTTCAGGGCCAATCCCAGCATATCGAGCGCCTGCGCCGCGAATTTGCGGCGCACAGCTTTTCTCACGCCTATCTCTTCACAGGCCCGGCAGGCACGGGGAAGCGCTCGGTCGCCCGGCTTGCGGCGGCAGCCGCGCTCTGCCGGGGCGAGGACAAGCCCTGCGGCGTCTGCGGCCCCTGTCGGCGGGTTGCGGCCGGAACCCATCCCGACGTCCACGAGCTGCTGCCGGAGACGGGCAAGCGGGACATCGGCGTCGCCGTCGTCCGTGCCGCGCTCTCCGAGGTTTCTGTGCGCGCGTTTGAAGACGGGGCAAAGGTCTTTCTCGTGCCTCAGGCCGATCGCCTGAGTCCGCAGGCGCAAAACGCTCTGCTCAAGACCTTGGAGGAACCGCCCGACGGGACGGTGTTCATCCTGTGCACCGACAAGCCCTCTGCGCTCCTGCCCACGGTTGCCTCGCGCCTTCGGATCATCCGATTCCACCCGCTCTCTCAGGAGGCGGCAACCCAGAGGCTCATGCAGCTGGGCGTCCCACAGGCACGCGCTTCGGCGCTGGCGGCGCTCACGGGCGGGCTCATCGGTCCGGCGCTGGCGATGGATGAGGGCGCGATCGACGCGCGCAAGCAGCTGCAGTCGCGCATCTTCAGCATCCGGCGCGTCTCGGACATCCCTGCGGTGGCGGCTCAATATAAAGACGAAAAACTTGACCGGCAGGCCTTCCTCGACAGCTTGGAAGGCATCGTCCGCGATCTGCTCGCCGCGCGCGCGTCCGGCGTGCCGCTCTCGCCCGAGCTGTGCGACGCGGCGGCGCTTGCCTACGGCGCGGCGGTCCCCCTGCAGGGGATGCTTTCGCTCATGGAGAAGGTGCAGGAGGCGCGGCGCATGATGGGAAGCTACGTGAGCTTTGCCGCCCTTCTGGAGCGAATCCTGCTGGAAATGACGGAGGAATACAAGCGATGGCCATGGTAGTCAAGGTGCGCTTCAAGCGCGCCAGCAAGTTTTACGATTTTGATCCGGCGGGTCTCGAGCTGCATACCGGCATGCGCGTGGTCACAGAGACCGTGCGGGGCATGGAGCTGGGCGAGTGCATGTCCGGTTCGATGGAATTGCCCGAAGAGCGCATCCCCCAGGCCCTGCGCCCGATCCTGCGCATTGCGACCGAGGCGGATCTTCAGGCTCAAAAGCGCAACGAAGCCTACGAAAAGCAGGCTTTCACGATCGCGGAGGAGCGCATCGCCGAGCACAAGCTCGAGATGAAGCTCGTCGACGTCGAATACGCCTTCGACCACTCCAAGCTCACCTTCTACTTTACGGCCGATGGGCGTGTGGATTTCCGCATGCTCGTCAAGAACCTCGCGAGCATCTTCAAGACGCGCATCGAGCTTCGGCAGATCGGCGTGCGCGACGAGGCGAAGATGCTCGGCGGCATCGGACCTTGCGGCAGGCCCATTTGCTGCCGCCAGTTTCTCAGCGAGCTTTCCCCGGTCACCATCAAGATGGCCAAGGAACAGAGCCTCTCCCTCAATCCTACGAAGATCTCCGGGCTGTGCGACAAGCTTATGTGCTGTCTCAAGTACGAGCAGGAACAGTATGAGACGACGCGCAAGCGCATGCCGCGCACGGGCAAAGAGCTCGTGACGCCCGATGGGCCGGGCACGGTTGTCTCGGTCAATGTCCTCTCGGAGACGGTACGCGTGCGCATCTGCGTCGGCGACAGCTACGAGATTCGCGAGTACGCCATCGAGGACTGCGAACGCACGAACCGCGCCGCCCAGACCCCGTGCGACCCGGCGCCGGAGCGCGCAAGCCGGCCGCGCGTCTCCAAGGGTGCACAGAACAGCTCCGCGCCCTTGAGTGCGCCGCGCGCTGCCGCATCGGCTGCGCAGGAAGCGCCCAAGCCCCAGGATCCCGTCTAATCCCCATGCGCTCGGTCAGGAATCGGGCGCATTTTTCAGATGCATTTCAAAGGAAAGGAAAATGAGATGGGTCAGAACAGGCGGAAGCTCGATTGCGGAGGGTGTGTGGCGCTCGCCGTCGTCTCCTTGCTCGCGCTCCTCACGGCAAGCTTCCTCGTGGGCGTGGGCGGGCCTGGAGAGCACACCGGGGCGATCCTGGAGCGTCTGGAGCGGGAGGGGAAGCTTGCAGAGCCAGCTGCGGCGTCCCCAGAGCCTGTGCAGACGGCCACACCCGTGCCCATGCCCACACAGACCCCCGAGATCCAGACCGCCGAGCCGGACGTTGGATTCACCCTCGCTGTGGCCGGCAGCGTCAGCGTGCCGCGCCCCGTGCGCGAGGCGGCGCTCGAAGGCAATGGCTACGACTTTTCGACGGTCTTTCTGGGCTTGGGCACGCGTTTTTCACAGGCTGACCTGAGCATCTGCACGCTCGAGACGCTCACCGACGACCGCGCCCCCCTGGGGAAGGCGAATGCGCCCGCGACCCTGCTCGACAGCTTGCGCGCCGCAGGGGTCGATCTCGTCTCCCTGGGCACCGAGCACGCCTACGATGCGCAGGGTTCCGGCCTGGATGTGACCGTCTCCGAGCTGACCACGCGGGGAATGATGAGCGTCGGGCTGCGCGAAGCGGACAGCCTTCCGGGGCAGATCCTGCAGATCGGCGGCATGAAGCTCGCGGTGCTGGGCTACACCTACGGCGTAGACGCACAGGGCAGCTCGACCCTGACGCCCGCCCTCATGGATGAGGCACAGATCGGACGAGACATCCTGCGGGCGAGGTCGATGGGGGCGGACGTCGTCGTGCTGCTCATGCACTGGGGCGTCATCAACCGCAGGGATGTGCCCGAGAGCCTGAGGAGCCTTGCGCGGCGACTGGGCGAGGCGGGCGCGGACCTGATCCTCGGCTCGCATACGAATTTTGTTCTTCCGGTCGAGACGATGCGCGTTCGCCGTGCCGACGGGATGGACTACCCCTGCACCGTCGCCTACGCGCTGGGCTTCCTGCTCAGCGATGCGCGCTCGGTCGAGGGGGCTTCGAGCGCCATCCTGCGCTTTGCGATCGCAAAGGAGGACGGACGAGTGTGCATCGACCCGCTGCCTGTCATCCCGACCTATCTTGCCCGCCAGCAAGAAGGGGACAGGGCCTCGGTTCGCCTGATCGAGGCCGACAACGAGGCGTCACGCGCGGTGCTGATCGATTCGGAGCGGGAGGCGGCCATTTTGGCGGCACAATACGTCAGGCAGACCGTGGGGGAGGAAGAGGAGTTATGAGCTGCGCAGAACGCTTTGGTATCCACATCGGCGACGTGCCGCGCGGGGCGGGCAATCGCATCACCGATGTGCCCGGGGTACGCGTCGGCCACGCGACCCTCGGCGGGGAGCACCGCACCGGTGTAACCCTGATCATGCCCTGCCCGGAAAACCCCTTCACCCATAAGCTCGTGGCGGCCGCGCATGTGCAAAACGGCTTTGGCAAGACGGCGGGCCTCGTCCAGCTCGCAGAGCTGGGGACGCTGGAAACGCCCATCGCGTTGACCAATACGCTGAGCGTCGGAACGGTCAGCGATGCGCTGATCACCTACATGCTCGAGCGCTGTGCCCGGGAGCGGATTCCGATCCATTCGATCAATCCGGTCGTCGGGGAGACGAACGACGCGCGCTTCAATCGCATCGCCGACCGCGCGGTGAAGGATGTCCATGTCTTTCAAGCGATTGAAAGCGCAAGCGACGATTTTGAGGAGGGGGACGTCGGCGCGGGCGCGGGCACCGTCTGTCACGGGCTCAAGGGCGGCATCGGATCCGCCTCGCGCTTGGTGGAGGTCGCGGGGCACACCTATACCCTCGGCATCCTCGTGCAGAGCAACCATGGAACGCTGGGCGAGCTGACGATCCGTGGGCGGCGCATCGGGGAGGAGATCCTCGCCGCCCGGGGGGAAGTGCCCCAGGAACCGTTGGACCGGGGGAGCATCATGGTGATCCTGGCGACCGACCTGCCCCTGTCCGATCGCCAGCTGGCTCGCGTTCTGCGGCGCACGACGGTCGGCTTGGTCCGATGCGGTTCCTATCTGGGCCATGGAAGCGGCGATGTGATGATCGGCTTTACGACCGAGAACCGCGTGGGGAACGCGGGGATGGATCAGATCCTGACTCACAGGGTGCTCAGCGAACACACGCTGGAGCGCGTCTTCTATGCGGCTGCCGAGGCGACCGAGGAGGCCGTCATCAGCTCGATGCTTGCAGCGCGCTCGGGCGTCGCGCTCGACGGACGACGGGTGGAGAGCCTCGGGGAGTGCTTAAAACAGACCGAAAGTCTTTAAATATTCCGTCCAGCAAAACTTTCTTTGAAAAAACCGACGAAAAGTCGAAAATGAAGAAGGAATTCCGCTTTCGATGTAGAATTTCCCATGTATCGCACATCGGGGGTGGAGTATGGCAGGGGGAAGGTCGAAGCGGAGGCGCAAGATCCGCTTCTTTCGGATTTTCGCGGCGGCTTTAGGGCTCATCGCGCTGGCGCTGGTCGTCATCGTGCCGCAGCTCTCCGCAAACGCACAGGAGGAGACGCGCGCTCGTCTGGAGGCGTCGGACGCCTACTGGCGCGCGCAGAACGAGAACAACCGCCTGAGCCAGGCGCTGCGCGAGAGCAACACCGAGGATTTTGTCATTCGCACGGCGCGCCGCGACTACGGCTACTGCCTCTATGGAGAGACGATCTACGTCGTGGCCAACCTGGGCGAGGTCTACGACCAAGGAGGAGAGTAATGCGCCTGTCCTGCGTCGCGATCGGATCCAATGCCGTGCGCATGCTCAGCGCCGGCTGGGATGGCCATGCGCTCACCGATGTGATTCGCGAGCGCCGCGGAACGCGGCTCTTCGCGGGCCTCGTAGACAACCGCCTCACCCCACAGAGCATCCGGAAGACCGTCGAGGCTGTCTCGGAGCTCGCGGGCCTTGCATGGCACAGCGGGGCAGAGGCACTCTACGTCTTTGCCACCAGCGCCGCAAGGGACGCGCAGAATGGAGATGTGTTTTCTGCGGCCTGTGAGGCGGCAACGCGCGTGCCGTTGGAGATCATCAGCGGAGAGCAAGAGGCGATCTACTCCTACATCGGCGCGTGTTCCGAGGGCAAAAACGGCATCATCGACATCGGCGGAGGCTCTACCGAATTCACCCTTGGCCAGGGGCAGACGCCCGAACGCGCCGTAAGCCTGCAGATGGGCGCGGTGCGCATGAGCGGCCTGCGCCCGATCCAATCTTCCTCAGACTACGAGCAGACGATGTGCGCATGCCAGGCGCAGATCCAAAGCCAGGCGGCGGTGCTCATCGAGGCCTCAGAGGGCCGTCTCTGGACCGGCGTGGGCGGCACGATGACCACGCTGGGCGCGATGGCGCGCGCCCTTCCGCTCTTTGACAGCCAGACCTGCGAGGGCATGCCGATGCGCCTTTCTGAGGTTCGATCCTGGGGGCTGCGGCTAGCCGATATGGAGCTGGAGGCGCGCAAACAGGTGGTCGGCCTGATGCCCCATCGCGCGGACATCATCCCGGCGGGCATCGCGATCCTGGAAGCGGGCATGCGTGCTTTTTCAATCGAGACGATCCGGCTGTCCTGTCAGGGGAACATGGACGGATACCTCAAAACCAAATTTCGCGAGAACGGCCCATAAAATTCAATTTAGGGCTTGACACACACGAAGATCTGCGCTATACTACACAAGTCTTCTTGAGAGACGACATCGCGGGGTGGAGCAGCTCGGTAGCTCGTCGGGCTCATAACCCGAAGGTCGGAGGTTCAAATCCTCCCCCCGCAACCATCTTCTGGCGGGATAACTCAGCTGGCTAGAGTAACCGGTTCATACCCGGTCTGTCGAGGGTTCAAATCCCCCTCCCGCTACCAAGGCGCCACGGACAAGTTCCGGGGCGCTTTTGCTTGTTTAGGGGGCATGGCGAGCGCCCGCGTGTTCTCGCGCGTAAGCCGGATGGAGAAGAAGCCGCCCGTGTGCGTTCCCATCGCGCTGGGCGCGCCTTCGTCCGGGCTTTTCACGTTCGTCGCGCTGTGGTATAATCGAAAATAAGATCAGATTCAATTTGGATGGAATGTGGTGAAGCTATGCAGTTGCCCGACATTTCGGTGATCCTCCCCGTGCGCAACGAGGCGCGCTATATCCGCCAGTGTGTGGCGTCCATCTACCGGCAGGACTATCCGGCGGAGAAGATGGAGGTCCTCTTTGTCGACGGCAGTTCACAGGACGATACGGTCGCTCAGCTCCGGGAGATGCAGCAAGACCACGCCTCCCTGCGCATCCTGCACAATCCCAACCGAACCGTTCCCTATGCCATGAACATCGGAATCCGCGAGAGCACCGCGCCGGTCATCGTGCGCCTGGACGCGCACGCCGAATACCCCGAGGACTACATCCGCCTCTCGGTCGAGGCGCTGCTTACGCGCGATTGCGAGAACGCGGGCGGCGTCTTTGAGACGCGGGGGCGAGGCTTCATGGGCGAGGCGATTGCCGAAATGCTCAAAACCCCGCTGGGTGTGGGCAATGCGTCCTATCGCCTCACCGACCGCGCGGGGTACGTCGACACGGTGCCCTTCGGCTGCTTTCGCCGCGCGCTTTTCGAGCGCATCGGCGGCTTTGACGAGCGCTTGACGCGCAATCAGGACAACGAACTCAACCACCGCATCCGCAAAAACGGCGGCAAGATCTGGCTCGACCCGCGCATCCGCGTCCTCTACTACTGCCGCGACAGCCTGCGGGGAATCATGCGCATGGGCTACATGAACGGCAAGTGGAATGTGATCACGATGGCGCTCGTGCCCGGATCGATGGGGGCGAGGCATTTTGTCCCGCTCGCGTTTGTCCTGTGCACCCTGGCGGGGCTCGTGGGCATCGCGCTGGGCAAACCCGTGATCGCGGGGCTCTTTGCGCTCATGTGGGGCGCGTATGTGTTGCTCGATGGCTTCTACGCCTGGACGATTGCCCAGCAGAAGGGGATCCGCTTTTTTCCAGTCGAGCTGATCCTCTATCCCTGCTTCCACTTCGCCTATGGCATCGGCTCGCTCTGCGGGCTCTATGCGCTCCCGGGCTTCCTGCGCAGGGAGAGGCGGCGAAAGGCGGGCAAGGCATGATCCTGCAGATCTGCTGCAACCTCGCGGGCTCGACGGTGTTTCCGCAGCTCTTCGAGGCACTCGCGGCGGCGGGGGAGGAGATCCAGGTCTTTGTCCCTGAAAAGCGTCGGGACTCCCTGGGGAAGAACATCCCCCAAGGCGTCCCCGTCGTCCAGCGCCTGACCGTGCGGCGCAGCGATGCGCTCTTCTTCTTTCGAAAGGCCCAGCGCAGCGTTCCGGTCCTCCGCCACGAGGTCGATCTGAGCCGTGTGCGGCTGGTTCATGCGCATACGCTCTTCACCGACGGCTCCATCGCCCTGGCGCTTCACAAGGCGACGGGCATCCCCTATGGCGTGACCCTGCGCTATTCCGACACCGAGGTCCTCTGGCGTCTGCCCTGGCTTCGCCCGCTCGGACGACGGATTCTCGCCTCCGCGCGCTTTGTCGCCTTTACCGGCGAGGCCGTGCGGGCGCGCGTCCTCGCGCAATGGGTGCGCGGTGCGGCGCGGGAGGCGCTTTGCCACAAGAGCGTCGTCGTGCCCAACGGCATCCTGCCCGACTGGCTCGATGGGGCGCAGAAGGATTGCGCCACGCCGGTGCGCGTCGGCTTTGCGGGCAGACTTCAGGAGCGAAAGCGCCCGATGGACGCGCTGCGGGCTGTGCAGCTGGCCAACGCGCGGGGCGGCCGGTTTATGCTGGATCTGTGCGGCTCAGGCCCCCTCGAGCAGCCGCTTCGCGCAGCGCTCTCCCCCCAGGATGTCTATCGTGGCGCCCTTGCGGGGATGGACGCGATGAAGGCGTTCTATCGCGGCATCGACCTGCTGCTGGTTCCCTCGTCGCGCGAGACCTTTGGCATGGTCTATCTGGAAGCCATGAGCCAAGGAACGCCCGTGATCTACACCCGAGGGCAGGGCTTCGACGGTCAGCTTCCCGAGGGCGAGGTCGGCCTTGGCGTTGACTGCGGCGACGTCTCGGCGATGGCCGATGCGCTGAGGGCGCTCTCCGGCCCGGACTATGCCCAGCGCTCCGCACGATGTGTCCAGGCAGCCAAAGCCTATGCTTGGCCTGCCATCGCCGGGCGCTGGCAAGCGGTCTATGCCCACGCGCTCTCCGAAGAAGACATGGCTGCCAAGAACGGATCAAAGGAAGGAGCAAACCATGCCTAAGCCTTTGCATATCCTGATGCTCATCCACAGGCAGGACGATACCTCCCCCTATTGTTTTTACGTCCACGAGCAGGCAAAAGCCCTGCGCGACCGCGGACACCGGGTTACGGTCATCGCCCCGCTGGGCCGTCCGCCCATCCGGCGCCTGCGGCCGGGGCTCGATGCGCTCGACGCGCGCACGCCAAAGGAAGCGATGGTCGACGGCATTGCTGTCCATTACCCGCGCTTTATGACCCTGGGCAATCCCGGGGAACGCCTGCTGGGCGGGCGGCTCATGGCGGAGGCCGCGCTCTCCGTCGCCGAGGTCATCCACGCGCGCGATCCCTTCGACGTGGTACACGCGCACATGCTTCCCAGGGACGGGCACGCGGGGCTCCTGCTGGCGCGCTACTTTGGCATTCCGCTGGCCATCACGGTGCACGGCACCGACGTGCTGCAGTATTTCAAGCCCGGCAAGCAGCCCTGGCGGCGCAATGTGCGCATCGCGCGGGAGGCGGACGCGCTGCTGGCGGTCTCCTCGATGCTCATGGAGCGGGTCGCGCCGTACCGCAGCGGCTTTCGCATGGTCGTGCCCAATGGGGTGGATCTCTCGCTCGTGCCCGAGCGGCGTGAAAACCGCCCGCGCCAGATCCTCTCCGTCGGCACGCTCAAGCCGCGCAAATGCATGGATCGGACGATCGAAGCCTTCTCTCGGATCGCCGGGGAGTATCCCGACGCAGAGCTGACCCTGATCGGCACCGGGCCGATGGAGGAGGCGCTGCGCGCGCAGATCGAGCGGCTGGGGCTGGCCGAGCGCGTCCATCTCACGGGCGGGTTGCCGCACGAGGAGGTCCTGCGGCGCATGGCGATGAGCGACGTCTTCGTCTTGCCCAGCTGGGGCGAGGGCTATGGCATCGTCTACATCGAGGCGATGGCCGCGGGCTGTATCGCGATCGGCTCCCGAAACGAGGGCATCGAGGACACGATCACCGACGGGAAAAACGGCTTCCTCGTCCCCGCGGGCGATCCCAGGGCGGTCGAGCGCATTTTGCGCGACATCTTCCGGGACGCATCCGCTTTCGCATCCCTTCGCGAGGCGGGACGGCAGTCCGCGCTCGGGCTCACCTGGGCGCAGAACGCGGAGACCATGGAACAAATCTACAGGACGATCAGGAGAGAAGCATGAAAAATCGGAGCATGGATGGCGCCGGGCTGCTCAGCCTCTACGATCGGATCACCGGCGTATTCAACGAGATCTTCGACCAGCGCCTGCTGAGCGTCGCGATCGGCGCGCTGATGGGTTATTGCACGCTGTTCACCCAGCGCAAGATGCCCCTGCGCTGGATGGTCTTTGTGCTCTTTGGCATGGTGCTGCTGACCTTTGTCACGCTCACCGCCCGCACGCCCGGCCGGGTGCGCGCGCGCTTTCGCGTCCAGATGCCGCTGGCCTGGTTTGCCCTCCATGGCATGATGGTCGTCTCCGGGCTCTTTTATGAGGACTGGCTGCCCGAGAGCGTCCCCCTGCTGCTGTGCTATCCCGTGATCTTTTCGGTCTTTTCCTCGCGAGACGACGACGACACCTTCCGCTGTGTGCTGCGCGGGGCGCTGCTGGGCACGATGCCTTTTCTGCTGCTGACCTGGATCCGCGTGCCCCTGCGCTTTGGCTACCCGGGCTATCGAGGGATCTTCTACGACGCCAATCCCCTGGCGATGGCCTGCATCGTCGCGGCGACGTCGGGCTTTTTGCTGGCCTATGCGGCGTTCCGAGAGCGTCGCAGAGGCTCTGGCGTCGTCTGCCTGCTCTGCGGGATCAGCGCAAGCGTCACGCTTCTGGCGACGATGTCCCGCTCGGGTCTGCTCGCCTTTGCGGGGGTCGCCTTTTTGCTGATCGCTTCGATTGCCGCGGGCAGTGTGCGTCATCCGGCGCGCATCGTCGCGCTGATGCTCGCCTTGCTCGTCCTGCTTGGTGTGCTCGGCTGGCGCTTTACGCTCAAGAAGATCGACGAGGCCGCGCGCGAGGATTACGCGCTCGCGCTCTACAACCATGAGACCTATGGCAATCCGATCACCGTACCCCGTCCCGAGGAGCGCGCGCTCTCGATGGACGACCTGACCTCCGATCGCTGGGGCATCTGGATGAGCGTCCTGAACAACCTGACCTGGAACGGACACCCCACGAGCGTCGTGCGGGAGTGGGTCGCCCAGGATGGCGCGGGGGATCGGCATTTCAACGCACACAACGCCTTTCTGGGGGTTGGCTACAACAACGGCTGGATCGCCGGGGTGCTCCTGGTGCTCTACGCCGCGCTGAGCGTCTTCTATGCGCTGTCTTACTACTGGCACAGGCGGCACACCTCCGCGCTGGCGGCGACGCCGCTGGCCTTTGCGACGATCTTCGTGCTCGTCGGGCTCTTTGAGTCGGTCTATGCGCCTTTCTCTCTGATTGGCTGCGCCTATCTGCTGGTGCAGGCGCCGCTCTGGCGCGTGCCGGAGGGCGCATGATCTCCGTCATCGTGCCCGTGCACAATGCCGAGGCTTTTCTGCCCGAATGCATCGCGTCCCTGCGCGCCCAGACGCTGGGAGATCTCGAGCTGATCTTCGTGGACGACGCGAGCACCGATGGGAGCGCCGCGATCCTTGAGTGCGCTGCAGCGCAGGATCCGCGCATCCATCTGCTGCGCTTTGCGCAAAACCGAGGGGTTTCGGCGGCGCGCAACGCGGGCTTGGAGGCCGCCGCGGGAGCCTACATCGGCTTTTGCGATGCGGACGACTGGTGTGAGCCGGAGATGTTTGAAGCGCTCCATCGCGCCTGCGAGGACTATGGCGCGGAGCTCTCCTTCTGCCGCGTGTATAAGGACAGGCCCTCGGGACAGGAAAACGTTCCCCTGGGGTATCCCACCGGAACGACCTTTGATCGGGTTCAGATCCGCGAGGCGCTCCTGCCCTCGATGCTCGCGCTCCCTGCGGACGGAGCAGAACTGCCCCTGTCCGGCTATACCCCGCGCAATCTCTTCTGTGCGCGGCTGGCTAAGGCGCATCGCTTTGCCGAGGACATCCACTATGCGGAGGATCTGCTGTTCATCGCCCAGTGCTTGATGGATGCACAGCGCGCGGTTGCCCTCGATGTGGCGTATTATCACTACCGATTCCATGGGGAAAGCGTCACCAAGCGCTATAGCGCCCATCTCCCGGAGAGCCTCGAGCGCTCCGATGCGGCGCTCTCCGAGCTTCTCCAGGACTGTGCGGCTTGCCGGGCGCGCATGCCCATCCGGCGGCGAAAGACCGTCCTAGAGGCCGTGCGCAACGAGGCAAACGCCCCGCGTCCTTTTTCTGAGCGCGTCCGGCGCATTCGCGCGTACATCCGTCAGCCCGAAATCCGCGCGCTCTATCGCTCGGCGCCCGGGGCGGGGCGGGGCCTGCGCATGCGGCTCAACTTCTTCCTGATGCGGCGCGGCTGGGCGGGCGCTCTGGCGGCGCTCTATGGCTGCGTCTACCGAAATCGCTTCTGAAGACGAAAGGAGAATCCCGTGGGAAACCCGATGGACATCGAGCGGATCCTTCGCCGCAAGCGCCCTCAGCGCATCGCCAAGCGCGCCTTCGACGTGCTCATCAGCGGCGGCGCCCTGCTCCTGCTTTGGCTGCCCTTCCTGGCGGTGGCGCTCGCCGTGCGCCTGGACAGCCCCGGGCCTGTCTTCTTTCGCCAGGAGCGCATTGGGCTGGGCGGACGTCCCTTTCGCATCTTCAAGTTCCGCTCGATGGTGGCGGATGCCGAGCAGCGGGGGCTGGCCATCACGGTGGGGGGCGACGCGCGGATCACCCGCGTGGGCGCTTGGCTGCGCAAGACGAAGCTCGATGAGCTGCCCCAGCTGATCAACGTCTTCTTAGGACAGATGAGCTTTGTTGGGCCGCGTCCCGAGGTGCCCCGCTATGTGGCGATGTACACCCCGTATCAGCGCCAGGTGCTCCTGGTGCGCCCGGGCATCACCGACTACGCCTCGATCGCCTATCGCAACGAAAACGACCTGCTCGCCGGCGCACCCGATCCAGAGGCGCGCTATGTGGACGAGATCATGCCCGACAAGATCGAGCTGAACATGAAATACATCCGAGAGATGTCCCCCCTGACCGACCTGAGGCTCATCCTCCGGACGCTCGGGGTGGTCGCTGCAGGGGAGGGGAAGGGTCTATGAAAAAGGCGTTCGTTCTGCTTCTGTGCCTCCTGCCCAGTCTGGCGCTAGCCGACCGCGCGCCGGTCTACCAGGATCCGCCGCCCGTCTCGCCGCCCACCCCGGCGGAGGGCGTGCTTCCCAACTATGGCCTGTCCTTCCCCGAAGAGATGCCGCTGGCAGCGCGCAACTTTGTGCTCACCGCCCGCCAGCAGTTCGAGGCGCATCCCTTTGAAAAGCTGCCCAAGGCCAATGCGTACACGAAATGGTTTTATCAGGACAAGCGCGAGATCGGATGGTGTTCGGTCTTCCAGATCTGGTGTGCTTATCAGGCCGGCCTTCCGCTCCTGCGCTACAAGCAAGCCGAGCCCGTTGCGGAGGATGCGGTCTTCAGCGCGATGGAAGGGCGCGTGGGCAATGTCTGGGAGGCATTTGAGCGCCGAGGCCGCTGGCATGACGCGCAGGAGGGCGCCGTTCCGAAACCTGGCTGGCTGCTGATCTACGGCGTGCGCGCCTCGACGGGCTATACGCATGTCGGCATCGTCGAGAGCGTGAAGCCGATCTCCGGGAGCCTCTACGACCTGACCACCGTCGAGGGCAACATCAATTCGACGATCAAGCGGATGAACTACCGGTACGACGCCCAGCCCAAAGAGACGTATCGCAACATGTTCACGATCCCCGAGGACGAGCCGCGCGTGCCGAACTGTCAGTACAAGCTTCAGAAGGACAGCTGGTACATCAACGGGTTCTGCGCGACGTGGTAAAGCAGCCAGGTAGCGCAGGACGCAAGAAAATCAACGATGGATACCCTTGTCCATAGACACAAAGAAACCGGGCGGCGGCGCATCTGCGTCGTCGCCCGGTTTGAACTTGGGGCGGACAGCTGCGGAAGACCGCTCCGCGATGGGGGCCTTTCCGGCGATCAGGGCGGTCATGGGGCGGCGCTTGGGCCGGATGCAAAAACCCCGCTGCCGGGCAGCGGGGAAGAAGCTGGGGTCAGGTGCCCGCTACGGCGGGGATCGCGGTGCGGGGCTTGTCGTCCAGGATGAGGACCTTGACCTTTTTGTTCTTGTCGGTCATGTTCCAGAGCCATTCGGCGTTGATGCCGCCGTCCATCGAGGGCGCGTTGGCTACGACGACGTTGCCGCGCGTGCTCTTCATGCCCAGAAGGGAGAGCATGGGGGAGTAGTCCTTGCCGTTTTTCTTGGTCGTCGGGATCTCCATGAGGTGGTAATTGCCGTTGATGCGGATCGTGTAGCGGCTCCAGTCACCGGTGTTGTAGTATTCGATCGTGCCGCGGCGCGTAGCCGTCATGAATTCGCCCGCAGGCGTCTCGCGGTAGAGGTATTTGCTGGTGGGCAGGCCGGTGGAGACCGGGGTGGAGCCGATGCGCGCGCCGTTCATGTAGACGATGAGCATCTGGCTCGCCTTGTCGATGACCAGGCCGTAGGTTTGATTCACGTCGATGGTCTTCAGCCGCTTGGACTGGATGTATCCGCGCATGAAGCTGCCGTCCTCGTTGCGATAGCACTCCACAAGCGACCATCCGTTGTTCAGGGTCTCCACGACATGCAGGCCCTGGGCGAGGCCGGAGACCGTGCCCAGCTGCTTGCGGCCCTCTTCGTAGGTGTCGTAGAGGTAGGCGGAATCCGCCTCTTTGCCATCGAGCGCGACGAGGGGCCGTGTGAGGGCGGCCCAGATCTCCGCGTCCCCGGCATTTTCGGGGAGCGTCCAGTAGCTGCCGTCCATCGCGGCGCTGTCGGATACGCCGATGCCGATCTGATAGCCCTCCAGTCCAACCATCGCGCTGCTGGAGGCGGCATAGCCCAGGTCGGAGCTCACCGCGACCGCGGCGCCGCTCGTCGCCTCGGGGACGCTGGCAGTAGAGGGGGAAAGGGAAGAGGTTGGCGCGGCGCTGATGCCCAGGGTGGCCGCTTGCTGGGCGGTGAGCAGACCGGACGTGACGGCGCTCTCGTCGTCCTCCGGAAGGCGCACGAGGACGCTTGCCGTGGCAATGCCGTTGCTGCTCGCGCCGAGCTGGTCAACCATCGTCGCACAGAGCGTGTAGGTGCCCGGTGCAAGCGGCGTGCCATCCTCGCCGGCGTATGAGATGTTGAAGTAGTTGATCTTCGTGTGGAGCTCCGCGTCGGTGTAATAGGTGCAGACGAGGTTTTCCGTGGCGTCTTGAAGCCAGAGGTGCAGGAAGCCCGGTGTATTGACCTCCACGGAGACGTCACTGGTCCGCCCGGTCGCGACGCCTTTGGCGCTCACGCCGCTCTTGAGCTTGAGCGTAGGGGTTTTGCTGCCCTTAGCGGCCAGTGCCGAGGGATTGAGCGCCGTGAGCATCATGGCGAACATCAAAGCCAGCATGCGCTTTTTCATCATGGGGGGAGCTCCTTTCGGAAAAAGTCTCTGGCACAGCGCCATGACTCTTATTGATCACCATGTATCATACTGCAAATCGCCCCGGCTTGCAAGGGGCAGGATGCGCAGAGACGGATTACCGGTAGGGCGACCGCATTTCGCCGTTGCAAATCGGCCTGGGGTTTGTTATAGTGAGCCGCAAGCAGCGGATGATCCCGCTCAGAGGAGGACAAAAGATGGAAATGCAGATGGACTTCCTGCGCAAGATCCCCGAGCCGGAGGTGCTGCGGGCACGCTTTCCGGTCGACGAGGGGGTCTTGGCGATCAAGGCGGCACGGGATCAGGTGCTCTCGGACATCTTCACCGGCAGGGAGGAGCGCTTTTTGCTCGTGATTGGGCCCTGCTCGGCGGATCGGGAGGACGCGGTGCTCGAGTATATGTACAGACTCGCACGCCTACGCGAAAAGACGCAGGACAAGCTCTTCCTCGTGCCCAGGGTCTACACCAACAAGCCGCGCACGCGCGGCGTGGGCTACAAGGGGATGCTCCATCAGCCCGACCCGAAGGAGAAGGAAAACCTCTTCGCCGGCGTGATCGCGATTCGAGAGATGCATGCCCGCATCGCGCGCGAGACTGGCTTCACCTGTGCCGAGGAGATGCTCTATCCCGAAAACCACCGCTATCTTTCCGATCTGCTCTGCTATGTCGCGGTCGGTGCGCGCTCGGTGGAGAACCAGGGGCATCGCAACGTGGCCAGCGGCATCGGGATTCCGGCGGGCATGAAAAACCCGACGGCGGGCGACCTCTCCGTAATGATGAACTCGATCGCGGCGGCGCAGAGCCCGCAGGAATTCATCTACGCCGGCTGGGAGGTTGCGACGCCCGGAAACCCGAAGGCCCACGCGATCCTGCGTGGCTACGTTGACAATTTCGGGCGGAGCCACCCTAACTATCACTACGAGGACCTGCAGGCCGTCTGCGCGCTCTACGGGCGCTACGAACTGGCTAACCCGGCGGTCGTCGTCGATACGAACCACAACAACTCCGGCAAGCAGCACCTCGAGCAGATTCGCATCGCCAAGGATGTGATGCACAGCCGCCGTGCGCACGGGGACATCCGCAAGCTGGTCAAGGGGTTGATGATCGAGAGCTATCTGGAGGACGGATGCCAGAAGGTTGGCGGAAATCGCTTTGGCTGCTCGATCACCGACCCCTGTTTGGGCTGGGAGAAGACCGAACGCCTCGTCCTGGATCTCGCAGAGCTTTTGTGAGCTGAAATGAGGCGTTCTGATCGCCTCTGGAGCCATGAAAATGGGAATGGGTTTGTGCGGAGTTTGGGTAAACGCAGAGAAATACGCGAGCGACGCTCTCGACAGAATTTTTCAGAGACCTCCCGCCCTGCATGCAAAAGTGCTATAATAGAATCTATGCTGGGAAAAAGATCGGATAAGCGCCGGAGACGGCCATCCCGAAGGTTTTGTTGCTTTTCAGCCCACACGCGGGCGTTTGAGGCGGCTGTGCCGCAGAAAGGGAGAATCATGCGCGTCATCATTCAAAAGGACTATGAAAAGCTCTGCTGCTGGGCGGCGAACACCATCGCTTCCCGGATCCACGACCACGAATGCTCCGGCGATCCCCGCCCGTTCGTGCTGGGTTTGCCAACCGGCTCCAGCCCGCTGGGGGTCTACCGGGAGCTCGTTGCCATGAACCGCGCGGGCATGCTGAGCTTTGCAAACGTCGTCACCTTCAACATGGATGAATACCTTGGTCTGCCTCGGGAGCACGAGCAGAGCTACTGGACCTTCATGCATGAGAACTTCTTCAACCACCTGACCGACATGAAGCCCGAGAACATCAACATCCTCAACGGCATGACCGACGACCCGGAGGGTGAGTGCCAGCGCTACGAAGAGAAGATCGCTTCCTACGGAGGGATCGACCTGTTCATGGGGGGCATCGGCGTCGACGGACACATCGCCTTCAACGAGCCCTACACGAGCCTTTCATCCCGCACCGGCGTGCGCATCCTCACCAGCGACACGCGCATCGTGAACAGCCGCTTCTTCGGCGGGGATCCGAACGCCGTGCCCGAGAAGGCGCTCTCGGTCGGCGTGGGTACGGTCTGCGACAGCCGTGAGGTGCTCGTGCTCATCAACGGGCATCAGAAGGCGCGGGCGCTCGCCAAGACCGTCGAGGGCGGCGTCTCCCAGCGGTGGACCTGCTCGGCCCTTCAGCTGCACAACGGCGCGATCATCGTCTGCGACGAAGCCGCGTGCGGCGAGCTGCGGGTCGATACGTATCGGTACTTCCTGGACATCGAAAGGGCGGAGCGGCTCGCATGATGACGATGCTCGATCTCTTCGATCTCAAGCACACCCTCGCCTCGGCGTATCTGCGCGCCTTTACAAACCCTTGGGAAGCCCTTCCCGGCATCAAGGCTTGCATCCTTTCGCTCGCCAAGACGCTGGGGGCGGATTATGATCAGCCCTCCCCGGGCGTCTACGTCCACAAGACGGCCAGCGTCGCCCCCTCCGCCTATCTTGGCGCGCCCTGTATCATCGGGCCTGGCAGCGAGGTGCGGCACGGGGCGTTTGTCAGGGGATCGGCCCTGGTCGGGGCGGACTGCGTCGTCGGCAACAGCGTCGAGCTCAAGAACGTGATCCTCTTCGATCGCGTGCAGGTGCCCCACTACAACTACGTCGGCGATTCGATCCTGGGCTATCAGAGCCACATGGGCGCCGGGAGCATCACCAGCAATGTGCGCAGCGACAAGCAGCCCGTGTGCGTGCAAGGCGCAGGGGAGCGGATCGAGACGGGGCTGAAGAAGTTTGGCGCGCTGCTCGGCGACCATGTCGAGGTCGGCTGCAACGCGGTGCTCAACCCCGGAACGATCCTCGGGCGCGGGAGCAGCGTCTACCCGACCTCCTGCGTGCGGGGCGTCGTCCCGGCGGGGAGCATCTGGAAGAACAGCGGGCAAGTGGTTCGCAGAGAGGAACGATAAGATGGGCAGGTACTTTGGGACGGATGGCTTTCGTGGCGAGGCGAACAAAGAGCTCCGCTTTGAGCACGCCGTGGCCATTGGCCGCTTCCTCGGCTGGTATTATGGCGTAAACCGGGGGCGCAAGGCCAAGGTCGTCATCGGCAAGGACACGCGGCGCAGCTCCTACATGTTCGAGTACGCGCTTTGCACGGGGCTGATGGCCAGCGGCGCCGACGCCTACATCATGCACGTCACGACCACGCCTTCGGTCGCATACATCACCCGGGTCGATGACTTCGACTGCGGCATCATGATCTCCGCGTCCCACAACCCGTTCTTCGACAACGGCATCAAGCTGATGAACGGGAACGGCGAAAAGATGGACGAGGAGACGATCGCCAAGGTCGAGGACTACATCGACGGAAAATTCCAGATTCCGATCGCCGAGCGCGAGTGCATCGGGCGCACGGTCGACTATGTGGCGGGGCGAAATCGCTACATCGGACACCTGATCTCCCTGTCCAAATACGCCTTCAAGGGGATGCGGGTCGGTCTGGACTGCGCCAACGGCGCCTCCTGGCAGATTGCCAAGGGGGTCTTCGACGCGCTGGGAGCGAAGACGACGGTGATCCACGCGGACCCCGACGGCCTCAACATCAACACCGACTGCGGAAGCACGCACATCGAGAATCTGCAAAAGCTGGTTCTCGAGCATCAGCTGGACGTCGGCTTTGCCTTCGACGGCGATGCGGACCGCTGTCTGTGCGTCGACGAAAAGGGGCAGGTCGTCAACGGCGATCACGTGCTCTACATCTGCGGCCTGTACATGAAGGAGCGCGGCAAGCTCGTCAACAACAAGGTGGTCACGACAATCATGTCCAATTTCGGCCTGTATAAGGCGCTGGACAAGGCCGGCATCGAATACGACAAGACCCAGGTCGGCGACAAATACGTCTACGAGAACATGGTGAAGACCGGCAACCGCCTGGGCGGCGAGCAAAGCGGCCACACGATCTTCCTCAAATACGAGACGACCGGTGACGGCATCCTCACCAGCCTCAAGCTCATGGAGGTCATGCTGGCCAAGGGCAAGAAGATGAGCGAGCTGGCCGAGCCGATGAAGCTCTATCCGCAGGAGCTGCGCAACGTGCGCGTGAAAAACAAGGCCGAGGCCCAGCGCGACCCAGAGGTCGTGGCGGCGGTCGAGGCGGTCGCCCGGGCGCTGGGCGATTCGGGGCGCATTCTCGTGCGGGAGAGCGGCACGGAGCCGGTCATCCGCGTGATGGTCGAAGCGGAGAGCGACGAGGTCTGCCGCAAGCATGTGGACGACGTCGTGCGGATCATCGAAAAGAAGCATCTCGCATAAGGCGGGCGCACCGCATCCCCTTCCTCTTCCACCGGAGGCAAACGCTTCCGGTTTTTTGCGCACGAAAAGGGGATCGTCCGGCGATTGACAACGGGGGCTGAATCTGATATCCTGATGCAAATAATGTATTCATCATGGATACAGTTAAGGAGGAAGATCATGAAAAAGAGAATCGGCTTGGCCGTGATGAGCCTTTGCGCGCTCCTGGCGCTCATGGCCTGCGCGCCCGCCGTCAAGGATTCGCAAAGCGCTGCACCGTCCGAGGCTGCCGGAGGGAAGATCTCCGCAGAGCAGCTCAAGGAGATGCTGGACGCAGGCGAGGCGCTCACCGTTCTCGACGTGCGCAGTGCGGAAGAATACGCCCAGGGGCACATTCCCGGCGCGATCCTGCTGCCCAACGAGCAAATCGGCGCCGAGCCGCCCGAGGCTTTGCCGCAGAAGGACGCGAAGATCATCGTCTATTGCCGGAGCGGACGGCGCAGTGCAGAGGCTGCAAAGAAGCTGCGCGCGATGGGCTACACCGACGTGCGGGACCTGGGCGGCCTCAGCGCGTGGCCCTATGAGACGGTCTCCGGCGCGCAGAGCGGGGCATGGAAGCGCACCTCGCAGGAGGGCCCCAGCCTGGTCGCCGGCGCAGTGGCGGAATCCGCGCCCGTCCAGGGTCCTCCGCCCAAGGGCGCGCCGCTCTTCGGCGCCTTTGCCACGACCGATCTGGCGGGCAATCCCGTCGATCAGCATCTCTTTGAGGGCCATGCACTGACGATGGTCAACGTCTGGGCGACCTTTTGTGGGCCCTGCCTGATGGAGATGCCCGAGCTGGGCGAGCTCGCCGAGCAGCTTGCGCCCGAGGGCGTGCAGATCGTCGGCGTGGTCGCCGATGTGCTTGACTACGACGGGAGCATCAGCGCTTCCCAGGTCGAGCTGGCCAAGGAGATCGTCGAGAAGACGAAGGCGAACTACCTGCACATCGTCCCCTCGCAGGACCTCTACGGCGTCCTTTCCGGGGTGACCGCCGTGCCCACGACGTTCTTTGTCAATGCCGCCGGAGAGCAGGTCGGGCGCGAGATCCTCGGCGCTCGAAACAAGGCGAACTGGGAGGCGCTCATCCGCGAGAACCTGGAGCGGGTAGCGCCATGAGCTTTGTGCGGCAGAACCGATGGGCGCTCGTGCTGATCGCCCTGGGCATCTCCTTCGTCGCCCTGGGCGTGGGGCGAGGGGAGCATTTGACGGTCCTGCGCAAGGCCGTCAACATCTGCATGGAGTGCATCGGCCTTGGCTAAGGGGAAGAAGACCGGGCGCATGTCCCTGCGCACCTGGGTTCAGATCTGCTTCACCGCTCTGACAAACGGATACGCCAAAGGATTTGCACAGGGCAAGATCTATACGGGCAAGAGCAAGCGCCTTTGCCTGCCGGGCCTCAATTGCTATTCCTGTCCCGGCGCGCTCGGGGCGTGCCCGATCGGCGCGCTCCAAGCGACGCTGGGCAGTCGCGAATACACCATGGCCTTCTACGTCACGGGCTTTCTCATCCTCGTGGGCGCGCTGCTCGGGCGCTTCGTCTGCGGCTGGCTCTGTCCCTTTGGGCTTGTGCAGGACCTTCTGCACAGGATCCCCTTTGGCCGCAAGATCCGCAGGCTTCCCGGAGACCGCTTCCTGCGCGCGCTCAAGTACGGCATCCTCCTGGGCTTTGTGATCGTCCTGCCGTTGGTCGTCGTCGACCTGGTCGGGCAGGGAGCTCCCTGGTTTTGCAAGACAATCTGCCCCTCGGGCACGCTGCTTGCCGGCATCCCGCTGATCGCGGCCAATCCGCCGCTGCAAGAGGTTCTGGGGTGGCTCTTTGCGCAGAAGATGGCGATCCTCGTCGTGCTGCTGGTCCTCTCTCTGGCGGTCTATCGACCCTTCTGCCGCTATCTTTGCCCGCTGGGCGCCATTTACGGCCTGTTCAATCCGGTGGCCCTGTATCGCTTCGAGGTGCGGGCGGATCGGTGTGTGCATTGTGGCGCGTGCGCGCGGGCCTGCCCGATGGACATCGACGTCATGAACAAGCCGAACAGCCCGGAGTGCATCCGCTGCGGTCGCTGCAAGGCGGCCTGCCCGGTCGACGCGCTGGGCAATATGCCCCTCTGCGGAGGGAAAACGAAGAGGAGGTGATGGGATGACGGGCATCTTTTCCCTGGCGGTGCATGCGCTCGTCTACCTCGAGCACCGGGGCGAGACTGTTTCCAGCGAGACACTCGCCGAGAACATCTGCACCAACCCCTCCCGCGTGCGCAAGGTCATGGCCCTTCTGCGCGACGCGGGGCTTGTAGAGACGCACGAGGGACGCCGGGGCGGAGGCTACCGCTTCGCGCTCGATCCCAATCGGGTCACCCTGCGCGAGATCGGCGAGGCGCTGGACGTGCGCTTCGTCGCCTCCGCTTGGCGCTCGGGAGATCCCGAAAAGCCTTGCCTGATCGCTTCGGGCATGGCAGGGGTCATGGACGCGCTCTATGCCCAGATGGACGAGCAGTGCCATCGGCAGCTGGCGCAAATCACCCTGGCCGACGTGAGCCGGCAAGTGATGCGGCAATAACCGGAAGCCCCAAAGGACGAAAATACAAAGGCGCCGACGCCCCCCCGATCGGGGAACGTCGGCGCCTCTTGCCATGTGTGGTGTTTGCGCGCCTTCTTTAACACCGCGCGTTCAGGGGGGTCAGGCAGCAGCCTGCTCCTCGGTCTCCTCTGCAGGGGCCAGGATCTGCGTCTCGCGGGCGGCGGGCTCGCCATACTGCTCGGCGGTGATGTTGCCGCCCAGCACCTCGGTGACGTAGGCCATCACGGCCTCGTCCATCGGGATGCCGGTGTCGAAGGTCGTTCCGGCGGCATAGGCGCGGCCAAAGACGTTGTAGGTGTCGCCGCCGACTGCGCAGAAGTTGTTGGTCACGACCGCGTAGACCGCGGCGGGATCGAAGGGCTTTCCGTTGACGGACTGGATGCTCACGCGCTGGATCGACTTGGGCGCGTAGTAGGTCGTCTCCTTGCCCTCGAGGATGTAGAGTTCACCCTGATCGTAGGGCTTGGTGGTGTCGAGGGTCCAGGCGATGCCGCTGGTCTGCGGATAGCCGCCGATGGCCTCGGGGGTGGAGTAGGTGGAGGCTTCGAGCGCCTCGAGCAGCTCTTCGCCGGTCACGTAGACGACCGCGACCGTGTTGCCAAAGGGCAGGACGGTGTTGATGTCGTTCATGGTGATGTCGCCGGCGTTGATCGCCGCGCGGATGCCGCCGCCATTGGTGATGCCGACGAGCTCGTGCGGCTCTTCCTGCTCGGTGCCGCCCTCCTTGGCGACCATCCAGACCATCGCGTCGGTGATCAGGTCGCCCAGGTTGGTCTCCATCGTGCGGTTGCCGGGGCTGCGCTCGCCGTTGAGCAGGACCTCGGAGGTCGCAAAGACCGTGCCGTACTTCTCGTTGACCTCGCCCATGATCGTCTGAGCTTTGGCCAGCGTGGTCTCGGAGGTCGGGATGAGGAAACGGTCCTCGATCGCCTTGGTCTCATTGTCGATGACTACGACGCCGACGTTCATGAATTTCGTGCCGGTGGACTGGATCGGCTCGCCCGCCTCGCCTGCGGTCATCACGGTGTGGCTGTGGCCGTCGAGCAGCAGATCGACGCCAGTGACCTTCGCGTAGAGGTCGATCGAGCGGTTGCCATTGGCCTTGGATTCCTCGTCCACGCCCAGGTGCGTCAGGCCGATCACAAGATCCGCACCCTCGGCGCGCAGCGCGTCGATCTCAGACTGCGCCGCGGCGTAGAGCTTGTCGAAGCTGAGGAAGTCGATCTCACGGATCAGGCCGGGGTTGACCTTGGTCGCGGTCTCCGGCGTCTCGACGCCGAAGAAGCCGAGCTTCAGGCCGGAGGCCGTCTCGTGGATCAGGTGTCCGTCGAGGATGGGCGCGCCGGTCTCGGTGAGCACGACGGTCGCGCAGACCGTTTTGAAGGTCGCTTCCTTGAGGTTCTCCATCAGCTGCGCATAGCCGAAGTCGAACTCGTGGTTGCCCAGGGTGGCCACGTCGTAGCCTGCGGCGTTCATCATCGTGATGGCGCTGACACCCTTCGAGCTGCTGACGTAGTTGGTGCCCTGGGAGAAGTCGCCGACGTCAACCAGAACCACTTCAGCGCCCATCGCCTGGAAGCGGCCCTTGACTTCGGCCATCATGGCATACCCCTCCAAGTTGCCGTGCACGTCGTTGGAGTGAAGCACGACGGTCTTGCCGGCGTAGGCCCCCTCGAGCGTGCCCATCTTGGCCGCTGCGGCGTATTCCTCGCCGGTCATGTCGGCCGAGGCCGCGCCCAGCGCAAGAAGCATCGCTAGGGCGAGGAGCAGGGACAGGAACTTTTTCATGTTTCTTCCTCCTTTGTGAAATTTGGGACGTTCTGATGAAAGTATATCACAAGGAAGGGCAATTGACCAGCCAAACCTGAGCGTGCCAAACGATTCTTCTGCGAAAAAACTGTGAAAGACGCCGGGGCTTTCATGGGCGTGAAAAAGGGACGCCTTACGGCGCCCCTTGCTCGGGCAGGAGGGTGCAATAGCGGTGCATATCGACCTCGATGTGCGGGTTTTGAGCGATGTACTCGATGATCGCATCGGCCACGTCGAGCTGCACCTCGCGCAGGACGGTCGCCTCGCTGACCATCTCGTAGCCCGAGGTGCCGCCGTAACGGTAGCTGTTCACGCAGACGCTCACCTGCTCCGCTTCACCCAGCTCACGTCCGTTGAGGCGGATGGAGCGAACGCGCTCGCCCGGCGGATAGCGCAGGTCGACGACGTAGTCTACGCCGGAAAAGTAGTCGTAGTTGTAGTGCTGCATCTTCGGGCGGGTGAAGGTCTCGCCCAGCTCGATGCGACCCTCGTCGGACAGCGCCAGATAGCAGGCGCTGCGCTCCATGTATCGGCGCAGCTGCGCCCGGTCCATGCTCAGCACGAGCAGCGTATTGGAATAGATGTAGGTCGATACCACGTCGCGGATGGTCACCTCGAGCGGGAGCCCCTTGTACTCGTTGGCCAGGGCGCAGGTCGAGACCTGTGCGCCGCTCATGAAGCGTTGGACCTGGTTGACGAAGTTGGCCAGCGGGCTGCCCTGAACGGCTGCGCTCAGGTGATCCTGTGCGGGCAGGGGCTGGGAGAGATGCCCGGTTGGCGTGTCGAGCCAGCGCTGCACGCGCGCCTCTAGCGGCGCAAGGATGCGCATGGCCTCGGGATTGGCCTTTTCGAGTGGCTCGATCCATTCTCCGGAGACCTGCATGCCCTGCGCGCCCAGGATGACGTCGATTTTACAGGCGTGGGGTGCGCGATAGGTGGGCTGCATGGTCCAGCTGTTGCCCAGGCGCATGAGGGGTGTTTGCAGATGCTGATGCCCCGTGAGCACCAGGTCGTAATCCAGATCCCGGCAGATGCGGCAGGCCTGATTCTCCCCAGTGGAGGAGAGCGCGCGCCCGTCCGTGAGGTCGCACTCGTAGCCGCCGTGATAGAGCAGCACGGTGAGGTCGCACTGGCCCTTCATCTGCGCCAGCGTGCGCTCGGCGGCGGTGAAGGCGTCTTCGATCTCCAGCGCCTGCACGGTGGCAGGGTCTTCCCAGCGGGAGACGTAGTGCGTGCACACGCCCGTGATGCCCACGCGCAGGCCGTTCTCCAGCCGGTGAATCGCGTAGGGGGCGATGGGCAGCCGTCCGGCACGGTCGCGGATGTTGGCGCACAGGCAGAGCGCATCCAGATTTTGCAGGTAGTCGCCCAGCTCCGCCAGACCGTAGTTGAAATCGTGATTGCCCAGCGTCACGTAGTGGTAACCCGCCAGGTTCATCATCGCGGCGACCGGATGATTGCCGGCCGTGTCGTCGGCCAGCACGCCCCGCCTCTGCTCGGCCGTCAGGCGCTGGTAATAGTTGGTGAGCGGCGAGCCTTGCAGGGTGTCGCCGCCGTCGAGGATCAGGGTGTTCCCGTCTCGGGGGTAGGCGTCCATGAGCTTCATCAGGCCCATCGCCGCCTCGCTCTGATCACTGTAGCGGGTCGGGGAAAAGTAGCCGTGCATGTCGGAGGTGAAGCAGATCGTGAGCTTGCGTTCCATGATCCCTCGCGTCCTCCTGTCAGCCTCTGGCCAGGCGCGTGCGGATCTGGGTCGAGAAGAGCTCGACGAAGATCATCAGCACGACCATGCCAAAGAGGTAGGAACCGACCATGCTCCAGCGGCTGGAGGTGATGCACTGGATCAGCGCCGCGCCGATGCCGCCCGCACCCACGATGCCCAGGGTGGTCGCATCCTTCATGTTGATGTCGAAGCGGTAGATGATCGTCGAGATGAAGTTCGGGATGATCTGCGGGAGCACGCCGTAGCGCACCTTCATCAGGCTGGTGCAGCCCGCCGCGTCCAGGCTCTCGAGGATGCGCGTGTCGATGTCCTCGATGGCGTTGATGTACATCTTGCTGATCATGCCGATGGAGCAGATCGACTGGGTGACCACGCCGCAGAAGGCGTTGGGCCCCGTGACGCGGATCCACACCAGCGCCCAGACCAGGGAGGGGATGGTGCGGATGAGCAGGATGAAGAGCCCGAAGAGGAAGGCAATCGGCTTGGGGACGATCTTCTCGCAGGCCAGGAAGCTGAAGGGCACGGCGAGCAGCCCGCCGATGAGCGTGCCCAGCACGGCGATGGCCACCGTCTGCATGAGCTGATAGGGGACGCCCTCGGGGGCGAGATTGAACAGCAGCGCGGTGTCGGGATGGAGCAGGCCGTTTCCGATGCCCCGCGCGATGGTGATGCCCTTGCTCACCAGGCCGCCATAGCGAACCGTCGAGCCGCTCCAGCCCAGCAGGGCGACGACGATCAGAAGGACCAGGGTGTAGATGCGCCACAGCCTCGGGCGCGCCTGATAGACCGCCTCGATCGTCAGCGGCTCGGCGCTGGTCATGGGATGGTTTGTCTTTTTCATGTTGCCTCCTCAGCTCAGCTTGCGGCGAAGCGCCTGGCTCGTCTGCTCGATCGCCACCACGACGACAAACAGGGCGAGCAGCACCATGCCCAGACCGTTGTAGTCGCGCCATCCGATGCGCTCGTCCATCAGAAGGCCGATGCCGCCCGCGCCGACATAGCCCAGAATGGAGGCGGCGCGGATGTTCATCTCCAGCGCGTAGAGGCAGTAGCTCAGGTAGGTCGGCAGGATCTGGGGCATGCAGGCGGACCAGAAAGACTGGAACTTGTTTGCGCCGAAGGATTCCATCGCCTCGAAGGCGCCCATGTCGATCGTCTCGATCGACTCATACATCATCTTGGCGACGACGCCAAAGGTGAAGATGATGATGGCGACCGTGCCGGCGAAGGTGCCCAGGCCGTAGATCAGCGCTGCGAACTTGGCGATGACCAGCGTGGGCAGCGTGCGGATGATCATCAGCAGCACGCGCAGCACCCAGACCGAGGCGCCGGAATGGTTGATGTTGGTCGAGCAGAGCACCGAGATCGGCAGGGCGAGCGTCGCGCCGATGAACGAGCCCAGGATCGACATCTTGATCGTGTCGAGCAGGGGGTTGACGACCTTGGGGAAGTAAGCGAAGTTGGGCTGAAAGATCTGGCGCAGGATGACGAAGAACTGATGGCCGCGGCGCGCGAGGATGGAAAAATCGAATCCGGTCAGCTCGGCGGAAGCGAGGACCACGTCGATCACCAGCATCGCGATGAGCAGCGTTTGGGAGCCGGGCTGGACGCTCTGCTTGCCGCTTTGCAGCGTGTAGGTGTGGCTGCGAAGCGAGTATAAAAAGGCCGCGATCGTAAGCGCTGAGGCGATGGCCGCGGGGATGAGCGCCAGCGTCCATACGGCGATGGCCACGCCGCAAAGGCAGAGCAGAACCGCCTTTGCGGGGATTTTTTGTCGTTTCATCGCGTCCTCCTCAGGTGCCGGCGGTCGGCACCGTCTTGCCTTCGTAGATTTGATCGAGGATCTCCTGGGTGACCGCCGTGGTCGGGCCGTCGAAGACGATCTTTCCGGCGCGGATGCCGACGACGCGGGTGCAGTATTGCAGCGCGAGGTCGACATGGTGGATGTTGAGCAGGACGGTGATGTTCATCTCGCGGTTGATGCGCTGGAAGTCGGCCATGACGGCGTGCGCGGTCACGGGATCCAGCGCGGAGACGGGCTCGTCGGCCAGGATGATCGTCGGGTCCTGGTTGAGCGTTCGGGCGAGGGAGACGCGCTGCTGCTGTCCGCCGGAGAGCTGGTCGCAGCGGGTGTAAGCCTTGTCGAGGATGCCGACCTTGTCCAGCGCCTCGAGGGCCTTGCGCTTTTGCCCCTCGGAAAAAGCGCCCAGGAGCACGCGCCAGAAGGGCATGTCGGGCACCATCGAGGTGAGCACGTTGCCCAGCGCGCTCGAGCGGGTGACGAGGTTGTAGGATTGGAAGATCATGCCGATCTTGCGGCGATAGCGGCGCATGGCCGCTCCGCTCAGGGTCATCACGTCGGTGCCGTCCACGATCAGCTGTCCGCCCGTCACGTCGATCATCCGGTTGATCGTGCGAATCAGCGTCGATTTGCCCGCGCCGGACAGGCCGATGATCGCGACGAACTCGCCCTGCTCGATCGTCAGGTTGACGTCGCTCAGGCCCTTGACCCCGTTGGGGTACACCTTGTCCACATGTTTGAATTCAATCACGGGTTGTCCTTCCCTTCTCCGGTCCTCCCGGAATGCGTTTTTCTATTTCCTATGATATCATTCGCGTTCCCGGCGCACAAGCCCGAGTGTATTCGCCGCAGAGCCTTGCGCCGAGCGCTTGAAAGAGGAAAAAAAGGGGCTGCCGACCTTTGGCAGCCCACAGATGCGCCCCAAGGGGCGCAGGACGCGGGGGGTTACTGAACGGCCTCGAGCGCAGCGCGGGCAGCGTCGTAGTCGCTGTCGGTGGCCACGGCATAGCCGGTGTGGCTGTAGACGGAGAAGATCTCCTGGCCCTCGGGCGTGTTAATGATGTTGATGAGGGCGTTCTGCAGCGCGGCGATGAACTCGGGGTTGTAGACGGCGGGGTTGGCGGTGGTGATCGCGACGGTGTCGTTGTAGATGCCGTCGGTCACGCCGATGACGTTCATCTCGTTCCAGATGGTGTCGGTGCGGCCCATGCCCTGCTTGCCGGTCTCGTCCTTCTCCTCGACGGGCAGGTTCCAGGCGGTCTCATAGTCGCGGCGGCCATCGGCGTAGCAGCAGACGATGTCGACCTGCTCGGCAGCGGCCTGTGCAAAGGCGTCGGCGTAGCCCAGCTGGATGAGGTTACCGCCGTCGGCCTGGATGTCGGTCAGCTTGCGGCCTTCGTAGTTGTTCATCAGCCACATCGTCGGATAGATGTATCCGGCGGAGGAGGAGGTGGCGGCCACGGCCCAGGTGGCCTGGCTCAGGTCTTCCCAGCTCAGCGCCTCACCGGCGTTGACCTTCTCGGCCAGCTTGCGGCCATACTCGGAGGGCGTCGCGTAGATCAGGGAGCGATAGAAGGTGACCTGCTCCTCGACGGGCAGGGTCTTGTTCGCATCGCCGTTCCAGGTGCGCGGATCGGTGCTGTCGTTGGACAGACCCGCACGGGTGGCGGTCAGGATGACGTCGACTTCCTTGCCCGCGCTGTAGATCGCGTAGGTGCCGCCGGGCAGCCAGCCCACGTCGATCGTGCCGGCCGCCATGGCCTCGCCGGTCGCGTTGTAGTTGGTGCCGACAGTGATGTCGACCTCGCCGATGTCATAGCCCTGCTTGGCCATCTCGGCCTGCACGAGCTCGGGCAGGTTCTTGGTGCCGGTGATGATGACGTCCGCGTCCTTGGAGGGCACGAACTCGAAGGTGAGCTTGTCGAGCTTGACGTTCTCGGCCAGCGCACATGCGCCGCAGAGCAGCGCAAGGGTGAGGATCAGTGCGATGGATTTTTTCATGAGGTCTTCCTCCTTCAACATAGGAATTCGAGACAGAGGTAGTATAGCACTTCTGCCCGAGGAAAGGAAGGGAAATCTGGCAAATCTTGAGGCGAAGGAAAGCGCTTTCTTTTTGGGCTTTGCGATTGACAAAGCGCGAGCGGTATTCTATGCTTTCTTTAACAATCCCAAGATGGGGAAATTCAGAAATGGAGTGACGCTCATGAATCGTTCAGCGGGAATCCTCCTGGCCGTTTCCAGCCTCCCGAGCCGATACGGCATCGGATCGTTCTCAAGCGAGGCGTATCGCTTCGTCGACTTCCTGGCCGACGCCGGGCAGACCTATTGGCAGATCCTGCCGCTGAGCCCGGCCAACCACGACATCTCCAAGGACTCGCCCTATCAGGCTTTCTCCGCCTTTGCGGGCAATCCCTACTACATCGACCTGGATGCGCTCGTCTCCGAGGGCGTGCTCACCCGGGAGGAGGTCGACGGGGCCGACTTTGGCAGCGATCCGGAGCACGTCGACTACGACAAGCTCTACGCCACCCGCCTCCCGCTCCTGCGCCACGCCTACGAGCGCAGCAACATCGCCCAGGACGAGGGCTATCGTGGCTTTGTGCGCGACAACGGCTGGTGGCTCGACGACTACGCGCTGTTTATGGCCTGCAAGGCGCATTTTGACAACGCGGCCTGGATGGACTGGCCGGAGGACATCCGCCGGCACTGGGGCTTTGCGCTCGAGTACTATCACCGCACGCTCTACTACGACGTAGAGTTCCACAAGTACCTCCAGTACAAGGTCTTCCAGCAGTGGTACGCGCTCAAGCGTTATGCCAACGAGCGTCACATCCGGATCGTGGGCGACATCCCGATCTACGTCTCCATGGACAGCGCCGACGTCTGGGCGCACGCGGAGCTCTTCCAGCTGGTCGATGGCAATCGGCAGAGCGCGGTGGCGGGCTGCCCGCCCGACGCCTTTGCGGCCGACGGGCAGATCTGGGGGACGCCGCTGTATCGCTGGGACGAGCACCGCAGCCAGGGCTACGGCTGGTGGATGGCGCGCCTCTGGCACAATTTCAATCTCTGCGACTTGCTGCGTATCGACCATTTCCGCGGCCTGGACGAATACTTCTCCATTCCGGCCGAGAGCACCAGCGCGCGGGATGGCCATTGGGAGCCCGGCCCGGGCATGGATCTGTTCCGCAAGATGTGGGAAAACATGGGGTATAAGCCCGTGATCGTCGAGGATCTGGGCTACATGACCGACTCGGTGCGCGAGCTCGTGCGCCAGACGGGCTTCCCGAACATGAAGGTCCTGCAGTTTGGCTTCGACGAGCAGGACCTCGGCGGCGCCAACGACTACCTGATGCACAACGTGCCCGAGCACTGCGTGTGCTATACCGGCACGCACGACAATGCGCCGACACAGGCATGGTTTGAGTCCCTGCCCGAGCAGATGAAGGGCATGATCCGCCGCTACTTCGCCGCAGAGCAGGTGCCGGAGGCGGAGATCTACAAGGTCTTTGTCGCCCACGCGATGATGAGCCGAGCAGAGACGACGATCATCCCGATCCAGGACCACCTGGGCCTGGGGATGGACGCGCGGATGAACGAGCCCTCCCGCGCGGAGAACAACTGGCACTGGCGCCTCGACGGACGGCTCCTCACGGACGCGTTCCGCCAGGATCTGAAGGAGCAGACGCGCCGCTATGGCCGTCTCAACTGGGAAAACGAGCGCTGAGTTCAGCTTGCGCTCCCTATCAGCCCCTCTCCGGCACAAAAGCGGAGAGGGGCTTTTGTGTGCCCATCCGCACTCACGAAGGGCTCCCCTTGCCGGATGCGCGGAGAAAAAACGGTCCGCCTTTTGACGTCGAATACAGGAAGGAAGGCTTTTGGGCAAAAAACTTTACAAGATTGTGCGGATAGAGTAAGATGCATCTATCGAAGGGGCTCAGGCTCGGCACGGGGTGCACGGGCAGAAAGGAACAACCATGACCCGAAGAAGGATGACCCTGGCGTTGGCGCTCTGCCTCTGGCTGCTGGCCGCCACAGGGCTTGCGTCCCCCGCCAAGACCTATGGGCTCACGATGGAGCGCATCCGCGTGCGAAAGGGCGCGTCGACCGACGCCGCCATCCTCGACAACCTGCGAGAGGACAGCTGCGTCTACATCCTGCAGAGCAAGCAGAGCGGCAGCACGACCTTTGTCGAGCTGCAGTACCGCACGCTCGAGGGCAAGCTGGCCACCGGATGGTCCGCCCAGCAGAGCGGGGGAGAGACCTACATCCGCATCCTGCCCGCCGAGGAGGCTCAGGCGCAGTTTGGTGTTTCCGGCGGCAAGCTGCCCAGCGCGCCCGCAGGCTTGAAGACCAGCCGGGAGCGCGAAGCGCTCGCAGCGGGCGAAGAGAAGGCGGCGCCAAAGCAAATCGAGCCCAAGAAAGCGGAGCCCAAGACGGACGATGCTGCGATCCGCGAGGCGCAGGAGGCCCTGCGCGCGCTCTCCTATTATACAGGGGAGATCACGGGGAACGCGGGAAACAAGACGGTCGCCGCGCTGAAAGCCTTCCAGAAGGCCGAGGGGCTGCCGCAGACGGGGAAGGCCGACAGCGCGACCCTCGCCGCCCTGCGCAAAGCCGTGAAGGGCGAAGGCGCGTCCACGAATGCGCTCACGGTCGGGTCGACGGGCGATTCGGTCAAGGCCTTGCAGGAGAACCTCACGACGCTGGAACTCTATACCGGCGAGGTGACCGGGCATTACGGCGAGAAGACGGCCGCAGCGGTGCGCAAATTCCAGCGGAAAAACGCGCTCTCCGAGACCGGACGCGCCGACAAGGCGACGCGCGATCTGGCTTCTACGCTCGCCAAGAAGGCAAAGCAGGAACAGGCGTCCAACGGCGGGACCGGCACGGGGACGATCTACAACCTCGACTGGTTCACAGCCAAGAAGAAGGGCCTCTTCTCTAAGATCGGCTTTGCCAGCGGCAAGACGGCCGACCTCAAGGATCTGGGCACCGGAAAGACCCTGCGCGTGCGCGTCCAGTCCTCCGGAAATCATCTGGACGTCGAGCCGGTCGCTCAGCGCGACACGCAGGCGCTCTGCGCGATCTACGGCGTGAGCGACCCTGCGAAGATCAGCTATCAGCGCCGGCCGATGCTCCTGACGACGGCCTACGGCTATCGCATCCTCTGCTCGTGCTACGGCACACCCCACGGCCTAGACAAGGTCAAGGGAAACGCGTTTGAGGGGCAGTTTTGCCTGCATTTCCTGAACGCGCGCACCTCGGGCAGCAACGTGGTGGATCACGGGCACCAGGCGGCCATCCGCCGCGCCGCGTCGATCGTCGGAAACGACCGTGTTCGGGTGCTCGACGATCCAACCGACCTCAAGTGAATCATTCGGATCTGAGAGACGGCGCGACCGTCTCCTTTTTGATGCGCCGGGGGAAGAGGCGTGGAGCTCCCTTTGTGCCTCGCGTCTTGTTTCGACCTCCAAAATGCATTATAATGACAAAAAGAGCTACGAGAGGGGGCGGCATATGGGCTTTGATCTCACCGAGCCGCTGGTCATCGGCATTTCATCCCGGGCTCTCTTCGATTTGGAGGAAGAGAACCGGATCTTTGAAGAAGAAGGGCTGGAGGCGTATAGCCGCTGGCAAATCGAACACGAGCGCGATGTGCTCGGGCGCGGCGTGGCGTTCAACCTCGTCGAGGCCTTTCTCAAGGCCAACGACCTCTCGCAGGATCGGCGGGCGGTCGAGGTCATCGTCATGAGCCGCAACAGCCCGAATACGAGCCTTCGCATCTTTCAGTCCATCCGCGAATACAACCTCGATATCTCACGGGCGGCGCTGGCCGGGGGCGCGGAGGTTGCGCCCTACCTGCGCGCGTTCCATGTCGACCTGTTCCTCTCGGCCAACGAGGTCGACGTCAAGCAGGCGGTCGACGAGGACATCGCCGCGGGCATGATCCTCACCGGGGAGCGGCACAACGACGCCGACAAGCAGGTGGACCAGATCCGCATCGCCTTCGACGGAGACGCGGTGCTCTTCTCCGCCCAGAGCGAGCGCATCTACCGCCAGGCCGGGGTCGACGCCTTCATCCGCAACGAGCGCGACCACGCCGACGAGCCGATGGACAAGGGCCCCTTTGCCAATTTCCTGATGGCGCTCGGCCGCCTGCAGAGCTTGACCATGCCCAGCGGCAAGCCCGTCATCCGAACGGCGCTGGTCACCAGCCGCAACTTGGCGGCGCAGGAGCGCGCAATCAAGACCCTCCGCTCCTGGGGTGTGCGCGTGGACGAAGCCTTCTTCCTGGGCGGCGTCGAGAAGCGAAACATCCTGGAGGCCTTCGGAGCGCACATCTTCTTCGACGACCAGCGCGTGCATGCCGACAAGGCGGCGCAGGTCGTCCCCTCCGCCGTCGTACCGTACCGAAAGGGCGACGATCCGGGCGAGCCGATGGAGCAGGGCGATGCGTGAGATCCATCCGGGCGTATACCGCCATTTCAAGGGAAACCGCTACCGCGTGATCGCCGTCGCCACCCACTCGGAGACGGGCGAGCAGATGGTCTGCTATCAGGCGCTCTACGGCGAGCGTGGATTCTGGGTGCGTCCTCTGGAGATGTTCGCCTCCGAGGTCGATCGGACGCGCTATCCCGAGGCGACCCAGCGCTATCGCTTCGAGGAGGAAGGATGAGGCGCCTGGCGGCCCTGATGCTGGCGCTGTGCCTCTGGCCCTGCGCGGCCCTGGGCTATCGCCTGACGGTGCCCCAGGGAGATCTTTCGATCGTGACCGGGCTTCCGCAGAACGTCGTGAACGTGCTGCTTCTGGGTACCGACAGCTGGGAGGACGTGCGCGAAGAGGGACGCAGCGACACGATGATCGTCTGCAGCTGCGAGCTTTCAACGGGCAGGGTGCGCCTGCTCTTTCTTGCGCGCGATCTGCTCGTCCATCTGCCCTACCAACAGGGATACAATCGCCTGAACACGGCGCATGCCTTCGGGGGCCCGGCTCTGGCGATGAAGACGATCAACGAGTTGCTCGGTCTCAACGTGGAGCGCTATGTTTCGCTGAATATCCATGGCCTGCGCCGGATCATCGATTCGATGGGCGGGCTGCAGCTGCATTTGCAGCCCGAGGAGGCTCGGGCGGTCAACCGCATGATCGGCATCGAGTTCCCCGGGGAGGTGAACCCCAAATGCCCCAGCGGGGAAGCGACCCTCAATGGCCTGCAGGCGATGACCTATGCGCGCATCCGCGATCTGGACAGCGACTTTGGACGCATGGATCGCCAGCGGGAGGTTCTGCTTTCGATGGCTGGGCAGGCGAGCGCCATGACGCCCGAGCGGCAGATGGCTTTGCTCGCCGCCTGTATGCGCGAGGTCGCCACCAACCTAGAGATGGCCGACATCCTGCGCCTTTCCAATTTGGCGCTTGCCCATGGGCTGGACGTCGAGGCGATGACGCTCCCACAGCCGGGCACCTACCTTTTCGACGACTACAAGGGGATGAGCGTCCTGTTTGCAGATGACCTCGCGCTCTCGCGCGCGGCGCACGCCTTCCTCTACGAAGACGACCCGCAGGAGGAAATGAAATGATGCAAATCCGATCCATCGGCGTGCTGGGCGCGGGCACCTGGGGCATGGCGCTGGCGCGCATGCTTTGCAACAAGGGCATCCGCGTGCGCGTGTGGAGCGCCCTCGCGCAGGAGATCGAAGCCTATAGCCGGACGCGCCGACACCCCAATTTGCCCGGGATGGAGATCCCCGAGGCGGTCGAGTTCACGGGCGACATCGCGGCGGCATGCGAGACGGATCTGGTGCTTTTTGCGGTGCCCTCGGTCTTCTTGCGCAAGACCGCAGAGTACGCCGCGCCCCATCTGCGATCTGCTCGGGTGCTGGTCGACGTGGCCAAGGGGCTCGAGCCCGATAGCTTACTCACGATGAGCGAGGTCATCGAGGACGCGCTCTCCAAGGCGGGGGTGCATCTTCCGGTCGTCGCGCTCTCCGGGCCCACGCACGCGGAGGAGGTCGCGCGCGATCTGCCGACGACGATCGTCTCTGCGTGCCGTGATCCACAGGCCGCAGCGCTCGTGCAGCAGGTTTTCTCCACGGAGGCCATGCGCGTGTACACCAACAGCGATGTGCGCGGAGTCGAGCTGGGCGGTGCGCTCAAGAACATCATCGCGCTCGCCTCCGGCATGGCGGCCGGCCTTTGCTACGGCGACAACACGCGCGCGGCGATCATCACGCGCGGCATGGCGGAGATTCGCCGCCTCGGCCTGCGCATGGGCTGCCAGGAGGAGACCTTCTCGGGCCTGGCGGGCGTGGGCGACCTGATCGTGACCTGCATGAGCCAGCACAGCCGAAACAACCGCGCTGGCTTTCTGATGGGTCAGGGCAAGAGCGCGGAGGAGGCCAAGGCGGCCGTCGGCATGGTCGTCGAGGGCATCAACGCCCTGCCTGCCGCGCGCCAGCTGGCTCGAACCTACGACGTCGAGATGCCGATCTGCTTTGCGGTGGGTGAGATCGTCGAGGGGCGCGTGACGGCGGCGGAGGCTGTGCGCCGCCTCATGGGCCGCGCGATGCGCGATGAGACGGCGACCGACGGCTATGGGCTCACCAGCGAGCACGAGCTGCTGGTGGGGCATTGAGACAGACCCTCTTGCCGATGGGTGCGTCGGGTCAACGGAAAGGGATCCAACCTTGAAAAGACTTTGGAGGTGTTTGCCCCTGCTGCTGTGCATCGCCGGCACGGCGTCAGGGCAGGGACGCGCGGCTTTCGTCAATCCCCTCGCCGGGCGCGCCTATCACGCGGTGCGGCGCTGTCCGTCGATGCGCAGCGCGCTCTGGGAGGGGATGACGGCGATGACGCCCGCGATGCTCATGCACTCGCCCTACGGCGGCTATCCCAAATGCGAGTTTTGTTTTTCTGAGACGGAGCAGCTCGGCTCGCCGATTCCCTATGGCCAGCTGGGGGAGGAGGGCGTGTTCTATCCGCTCTGGCAGCCGGAGGATCTGCAGACCCGCTGGACGGAGCGACGGATCGGCGAGTTCCCGGCAGACCTCAATCACGACGGCCTTCCCGATCGGGTGGAGGTGTACGTCTATCCCGACGACCCCGACAAATCGCCCGAGCAGATCGTGCAAGACGGAGGGGTGGCTTTCTTCAAGGTCTTTCTGGCCGAGGATTCCGAGGCGCGCTTTGTCAGCCGCGGCGTGAGCGATGTGCACGTGGCCAACGGCACGCTTCTGCTGTGCCGCGCGGAGGGGAAGGATTACCTCCTCGAGTGCAGCTTCTACCAGGGACAGGGAGAGGGAACCTACCGCTACACGGCTTTCTGGATCGACGATGCGCTGGGCATCGTGCAGGAGGAGAAGAAGGCATTTGACTTTCGGACGGGAGAAGCTGGGGCGGGTGACAAGCGCCTTTCGCGCGAGGAGATCCTACCCACCTTTCGAGATGGGTTGAATCACTGGGCTGCGGGGGCGGTGCTTCTGGCGAGCGCCGATGCGGATCATGGCGTCGCTCTGGCGCAGGCGTCGGCATCGCCCGTGCTGGACGCCTTGCTGATGGAATGACGACGGGCATGCAAGCCCGTGAAACGAAAAGGAGTGAGAACCGATGGGAATGAAGGTGAGCCCGAAGACGCTGTCGGGCTTTATGGAATTGCCGCCGCAGGAGCAGATGCTCTTTGAGCAGATTCGCAGGCGCCTGGAGGAGGCTTATGCTTCCTTCGGCTTTTTCGCGCTGGATACGCCGGTGCTCGAGGCCAGCGAGGTTCTGCTGGCCAAGGCGGGCGGGGAGACCGAAAAGCAGGTCTATCGCTTTGAAAAGGGCGACACCGACATGACGATGCGCTTTGACCTCACGGTGCCGCTGGCCAAATACGTGGCCAAGAACTACGGAAACCTGACCTTCCCCTTCAAGCGCTACGCCATCGGCAAGGTCTATCGCGGTGAGCGCGCCCAGCGGGGACGCTTCCGCGAGTTCTATCAGGCCGACATCGACATCATCGGCGATGGCAGCCTATCCATCGTCAACGATGCGGAGATCCCGGCGGTCATCTGCGCCGCTCTGCAGGGGCTGGGGCTGTCCGATTTCACGATCCGCATCAACAACCGCAAGGTGCTGGGCGGGCTGTTTCGCAGCCTGGGCTTGGGCGCGGAGCTCTCTGCCGCCCTGGTGATCGTCGACAAGCTCGAGAAGATCGGTCGCGGCGCGGTCTGTGAGGAGCTGCAGAAGCTCGGCTTGCCGCAGGCGGGCGTCGACAGCCTGCTGGATCTTCTCGGGGCACAGGGCGAAAACGAGGAGATCCTCGCGCGCCTTGGCGAGATGGCGGCGGGGGATGAGGCGTTCCTCCAGGGCGTGCAGGAGCTCTCTGACGTGCTTTCCTACGCGGCGGCCTTTGGCGTACCCAAGGAGACCCTGCGCATCGACCTGACGATCGCGCGCGGGCTGGACTACTACACCGGAACCGTCTATGAGACGACCTTCAACCCCCATCCCGAGATCGGGAGCATCTGCTCCGGAGGCCGCTACGACAACCTCGCCGAGTTCTACACGGACAAGAAGCTCCCGGGCGTGGGCATGTCCATCGGCCTCACGCGCCTGTTCTACATCCTCAACGAGCGCGGGTATCTGAGCGGCGACTTCTCCGCCCCGGCCGATGCGCTGGTCATCCCGATGAGCGCGGATCTGGAGCCGGCGGTCGCGGTCTCGGCGCGCCTGCGCGAGGCGGGCATCCGCACGCAGATCTATTTGGAGGCGCGCAAGTTCAAACACAAGATTGGCTATGCCGACAAGCTGGCGATCCCCTACGCGATCTTCCTGGGCGAGGACGAGATCGCCTCGGGTAAGCTCGCGGTCAAGGACATGCGCAGCGGCGAGCAGCAGACCCTGTCTCCCGAGGAGGCGATCCGCCTGATCCTCTCGGATGTGGAGCGCCGAAGGGGAGAGCGGGTCATCCGCCTGGACAAGTGACCTCCCCGAGCGCTGAGGTACCGAACCATCTGGCATGCGATTGCCGGCACCCGCGGTGTCAAAGGCTTTTTCGCAAGCCTTTGTGACGATTGACGAAAAAGGGGACAGGACGTACAATAAAGCCAGTCTTTCCAAGGAGCATGACGAGAGAGGATAGGACGAGTGAGATGAACACGAACGAAAAAAACGCGCTGGCCATCGCAGCCTGCCGGGTGCGCATGGGCATCATCGAGGCCACGCATGGCGCAAAGAGTGGCCATCCGGGCGGAAGCCTTTCCGCGGCTGACCTGTTTACCTACCTGTACCACCGCGAGATGCGCGTCGACCCCGCAAATCCGAGGTGGGAAGACCGCGACCGCTTCGTGCTCTCCAAGGGGCACACCGCGCCGGGGCTGTATTCGACGCTTGCGCTGCGGGGCTTCTTCCCCAGGGAGGATCTGCCCAGCCTGCGGCACATCGGAAGCCACCTGCAGGGCCATCCGAACATGAACCTGACCCCCGGCGTCGACATGAGCACCGGCTCTCTGGGGCAGGGCATCTCCGCGGCGGTCGGCATGGCCAAGGCGGCCAAGGTGATGGGCAAGGACACCCGCGTCTATGCCCTGTTGGGAGACGGCGAGATCGAGGAGGGCGAGGTCTGGGAGGCCTTCATGTTCGCCGCGCACTATCACCTGGACAACCTCTGCGCGATCATCGACCTCAACGGCCTGCAGATCGACGGGCCGACCGCTGTGGTCATGAACTCTGCGCCGGTGGACGAGAAGATGCGCGCCTTTGGCTTTAACGTCCTGACCATCGACGGATCCGACTTTGAGGCGATGGAAGCGGCGTTTGACTCCTTCCATGCCTGCCTGGATCGTCCGACGGCCATCCTGATGAAGACCGTCAAGGGCAAGGGCGTGAGCTTCATGGAGAACCGCGTGGGCTGGCACGGTAAGGCGCCCAACGATGCCGAATACGAACAGGCGATGGCGGAGCTCGGCGCACAGCTCCACGAACTGGAGGCACAAAAATGAGCGAAATCAAGAAAATTGCCACCCGCGACAGCTACGGTGCGGCGCTGGCGGCGCTGGGCGCGGAGCATGAAGATCTGGTTGTGCTCGATGCCGACCTGGCCGAGGCGACCAAGACCGCGACCTTCCACAAGGCTTTTCCGGATCGGCATTTTGATTGCGGCATCGCCGAGGGCAACATGATCGGCGTGGCGGCAGGCATGGCGGCGATGGGGCTGGTTCCGTTTGCCTCCTCCTTTGCGATGTTCGCGGCCGGACGCGCCTTTGAGCAGATCCGCAATTCGGTCGGCTATCCGCATCTCAATGTCAAGATCGGCGCGACCCACGGCGGCATCTCCGTCGGCGAGGACGGCGCGTCGCATCAGTGCTGTGAGGACTTTGCGCTCATGCGCTCGATCCCCGGCATGACGGTCATGTGCCCTTCCGACGACGTCGAGGCGCGTGCGGCCGTTCGCGCGGCCTACGAGATGAAGGGGCCGGTCTACCTGCGCTTTGGGCGGCTGGCGGTCCCGGTCATCCACGACGAAGCAAGCTTTACCTTTGAGATCGGCCGCGGCGAGATGCTGCGCGAGGGAACGGATGTCGCGCTGATTGCGACCGGCTTGATGGTGGCGGAGGCGCTCCGTGCCGCCGAACAGCTCGCCCAGGAGGGCATCAGTGCCCGCGTGATCAACCTGTGCACCATCAAGCCCCTGGACGAGGAGATCATCCTCTCGGCGGCCAAGGCCTGCGGCAAGGTCGTCACCTGCGAGGAACACAGCGTGATCGGCGGCCTGGGCGAGGCGGTCTGCGGCCTTCTCAGCGAAAAACATCCGACCAAGGTGCGCCGTGTGGGCGTGAACGACGAATTTGGGCATTCCGGCCCGGCACCCAAGCTGCTCGAGCAGTTCGGGCTCTGCGCCGAGCACATCGCGCAGGTCGCGCGCGATCTGGTGCGGGCAGATTAAAACCACTCTGACGAGGGGGGGACGCCTCCCTCTTTTTTTATGCGCCGAACCCTCCGAGGGCGGCGGGACGTCAAAAAAGAGAGCCGCCGAAGCGACTCTCAGGGGGATTCATTAGGCCTTGCCGTTGCAGCCCAGCACGTTCACGATCTTGTGGCGAACCATCGCGCGGATGCCGTTGCGGGCATCGGTGAGGTACTGACGGGGATCGAAGTGATCCGGATGCTCGGCGTAGTGCTTGCGGACGTTCGCGGTGAAGGCGAGGCGCAGGTCGGAGTCGATGTTGATCTTGCACACGGCCATGCTCGCGGCCTGGCGCAGCTGCTCCTCGGGGATGCCGACCGCGTCGGGCATCTTGCCGCCGTTGGCGTTGATGATCTGAACGAACTCCTGCGGAACGGAAGAAGCGCCGTGCAGGACGATCGGGAAGCCGGGCAGGCGGCGGGAGATGTCTTCGAGGATGTCAAAGCGCAGGGGCGGCGGGATGAGCAGGCCCTCGGCGTTGCGCGTGCACTGCGCGGCGGTGAACTTATACGCACCGTGGCTCGTGCCGATGGCGATCGCCAGGGAGTCGCAGCCCGTGCGGTGCACGAACTCTTCGACGTCCTCCGGACGGGTGTAGGAAGAATCCTCGTGGGAGACGCTCACATCGTCCTCGACGCCGGCCAGGGTGCCCAGCTCTGCCTCGACCACCACGCCGTGATCGTGCGCGTACTCGACGACGCGGCGGGTCTCGCGGATGTTGTCCTCAAAGGACAATCCGCTCTTGTCGATCATGACGGAGGAGAAGCCGCCGTCGATGCAGGATTTGCAGGTCTCGAAGTCGGGGCCGTGGTCCAGATGGACGGCGATCGGCAGATCGGTATCCTGAACGGCTGCTTCGATCATCTTCATCAGGTAGACATGCTTGGCGTACTTGCGGGCGCCAGCGGAGACCTGCAGGATGACCGGCGCGTGCTCTTCGGCCGCGGCTTCGGTGATGCCCTGGATGATCTCCATGTTGTTGACGTTGAAAGCGCCGATGGCATAGCCGCCAGCGTAGGCCTTCTTGAACATTTCAGCGGTGGTTACGATCGCCATGGGAATTCACTCCTTCAGTTTGCTCTGTGAGGGATGGTTGCTCCTAGAGTATACCACGAAACCCCGGGCTTGAATAGACCCGGGGGCATTTTGACTCAGCGGCTTTCTGCGTGCATCGCGCCCAGCGCGCTCAAAAACGCGCGGCTGCGCGCCTGAGAGGGATGCGCGAAGAAGTCCTGGGAGGGGCCAGCTTCGACCACGCGCCCGTCCTCCATGAAGACGACGTGGCGGGAGACCGTGCGGGCAAAGGTCATCTCGTGGGTCACCACCAGCATCGTCATGCCCTCCTCGGCGAGCCGCTTCATCACCGCGAGCACCTCGCCGGTCAGCTCGGGATCCAGCGCGGAGGTCGGCTCATCGAAGTAGATGATGGAGGGATCGGTCGCCAGGGCGCGCGCGATGGCCACGCGCTGCTGCTGGCCTCCGGAGAGCTGATCGGGATAATGCTGCGCGCGGTCGGCCAGCCCAACCCGATCCAGCGCCTCCATGCCGATGCGCTCCGCCTTCGCGCGGGGCACATGCCGGGCGACGATCAGGCCCTCGGTGACATTGCCCAGGGCGGTGCGGTTGAGGAAGAGGTTGTAATTCTGAAAGACGAAGGCCGTCTTGCGCCGGATTCGGGCGATGTCGGCTCGGCTTATATGGGCGAGATCGAAGGACTCGCCGTCGAAGGTCAGCTGCCCGGCGTCTGCGCGTTCCAGGAAGTTGATGCACCGCAGCAGCGTCGTCTTGCCCGATCCGCTCGGGCCGATCACGGCCACGACATCCCCGCGCGCCACGGTAAGGTCAACGCGATCGAGTACCTGCAGCGCGCCAAAGCGCTTCTGAATGTCCTTGACTTGTAGCATGCTTCCTCCCTCAGGCGTGGCGATAGGCCCCAAAGCGCTTTTCTCCAAAGGCCTGAAGCCGGGTGAGCAGGGTGGAGAAGAGCAGGTAGAAAAGACCGACCTCGATGTAGAGCGCCAGCGGCTCATAGGTGCGCGCGACGATGCGTTGGGTCGCCATGAACATCTCCATGACGGTGATGTTGGCCGCCAGGCTGGTGTCCTTGACCATGCTGATCATCGAGTTGCCCAGGGACGGGAACGCGGTACGCAAGGCCTGGGGCAGGACGATCCGGCGCATGATCTGCAGGGTCGTCATGCCCACGCAGTAGCCCGCCTCCATCTGCCCGACCGGAACGGCCTCCAGCGCAGCACGCATCGTCTCGGCGCAGTACGCGCCCTCGTTGATCGAGAAGACCAGCACCGCGCAGGGGAAGGGGTCGATGAGGATCCCTGCGCTGGGCAAGCCGTAAAAGACGACGTAGAGCTGGACGAGGAGCGGCGTGCCGCGGATGATCCAGATGTAGAAGCGGGCGATTCTACGCAGCACCGGGACATTGGCAAACTGCACCAGGGCGACGGCCAGGGCGATGAGCATGGCGAAGGAAAAGGCGATGATCGTCAGAGGGAGGGTCATCGTCAGCCCGGGAAGAAGGATGTTGGGGATGGAATCGATCAGGATTCGGATCAGGCGTTCATTCATGGAGAACCTCGCGGCGAAGATTTTCTATATCATAGCATGGGGCTGGGATTCGGGCAATGCCCTGGGCGAAAAAGGGGAGAAAAAGCGATGCGATTGCCGAAGGAGGCGCTTGACAATCGGCTTTCCCGCCTCTATGATGAGCGACGATCAAACGAGAGAATGGAGCAAGGCGATGCAAAGGGCAGGAAGCAAATACATCGGAGACCGGGCGTTCTATCGGAGGCTGATGCGGATCGCTACACCGATCATGCTGCAAAATGGAATCACGAGCCTCGTGTCCCTGCTGGACAACGTGATGGTCGGCGCGGTCGGGACGGAGCAGATGACCGGGGTGTCGATCGTCAACCAGATGATCTTCGTCTTCAGCCTGTGCATCTTCGGCGGACTGAGCGGCGCGGGCATCTTTACCGCGCAGTTCTTCGGGCGAGGGGATCACGAGGGCGTCCGCGCGACCTTCCGCTTCAAGCTCCTGCTTGCCGGCGCGCTGACGCTGCTGGGGGTGCTGATTCTGGGACGCTATGGCGATCACCTGATCGGGCTGTATCTGCACGAGGGCGGCCAGACAGGAGACCTTCAGGCGACGGCGGCGCATGGCAAGGCCTATCTGACCCTCATGCTCTGGGGCCTTGCGCCCTTCGCCCTGCAGCAGGTCTACGCCTCGACCCTTCGCGAGTGCGGGGAGGCCGTCGCACCGATGAAGGCGGGCTTGGCGGCCATTGTCGTCAACCTCGCGCTCAATTACGTCTTCATCTTCGGCCATTTTGGCGCGCCCCGCATGGGCGCGGCGGGCGCGGCGCTGGCGACGGTGATCGCGCGCTTTGTGGAGTGCGCCCTGATCCTGAGATGGACCTGGCGCCAGCGCATGGGATCGGCGGCCTATCTCGCGGGCGTCTATCGCACGATGCGCGTGCCCCTTCCCCTCGTGCGCCAGATCGTCGTGCGCGGCATGCCCCTGCTGGTCAACGAGTCGCTCTGGTCCGCGGGCATGGCGACCCTCACGCAGAGCTTCTCCGTGCGCGGCCTGGCGGCGATCGCCGCGCTGAACATCGCCTCCACCATCGTCAACCTCTTCAGCATCGTCTGGATGTCGATGGGCTCCGCCGCGTCCATCCTGGTCGGACAGGAGCTGGGTGCGGGGCTCTTCGATCGGGCGCGGCAGACCGCCTGGCGCATTCTCGCCTTTGCGCTGGCCTATGCGCTGGGCATTGGCGTCGTCGTCTCGCTGTTCTCGCCGCTCTTCCCGATGCTCTATCAGACCAGCGACGAGGTGCGCGGGCTGGCCACGAGCTTCATCCGTATCACGATGCTCGCCGCGATCCTCCCGGCCTTTGCCAACGTCACCTACTTTACCCTGCGCGCGGGCGGGCGGACGTGGATCACCTTCCTCTTCGACAGCGTGATGCTCTGGACCCTGCGCATTCCGCTGGTGCGCTACCTCGCGTTCCTCACCGATATGCCCGTCGTCGAGATCTACCTCTTCAGCACCCTGGTCGACCTGGTCAAATGCACGCTGGGCTATGTGCTCGTGCGCCGGGGCGTCTGGGTGCGCAACATCGTCTCAGAAGGATGATGTACCCGAGGGAGAGAAAAAGCTGTGAAACGAATCCTTTGCGCCGCGTTCCTGGCGCTTGTGCTTGCGCAATTGGCCGCCATGGGTACGGCGCAGACGGGCATGCGTATGAGCAATCTGGTCGATTCGGCCTCGCAGGAGCGCCTGCGCGCGGCTCTTTTGGCAGCCAAGGTTCCGCCGGGGCGCGTGGAACGGGTTCTGGAGGAAGTATCGGCCTACAACCGCGCCGTGGGCGAGGCGCTGCCGGTGCAGGCGGGCTTTGCACCCTTTGACGGCCTGCCGGCCTACGATCCGGAACGAATCGGCACCCTCTGGCAGGCGGCCTATCCCGATTGGATCGGGCTCAATTGCCGCCTCACGGCCATGAGCGTGCTGGCGGATGCGGTGCGTGTCGAACATCCGTCCAAGGCCCCTGCGCTGGGGCTGGCGCTAGACGAGGCGGCGCTGGACGCCGCGCCTCGGGAGGTCCTGACGCGCGCCGAACGCGCGCGCTTTGCGACGCTCTTTGGCGCGATACCTACGGAGGGCTCGACCGATCCTCTGCGCCAGAGGGCGCGCCACGGGGCGCATTGGGCGCAGTTGGGGGTGCGCTTCGGCGAATCGTCGCAAGCGCGGATGGTGAGCGTTTTGCTCCATACGCACTTCGCCCCGGGCGAGGATGAGCTGCTGGTGGGGCATGTCGGCGTGCTGCTGGAGGAAGACGAGGGCTTCCTCTTCTTCGAGAAGCTCTCCTTCGAGCTGCCCTATCAGCTTCTCTCCTTCTCCACGACCGGGCAGCTCCGGGAATACCTTCTTTCCACCTACGACCTGGATACGACGGGGGAGAGCGCGCCGGCGATGCTCCTGATCGACGGAGAACCTTTTGACGCCTGAATTCTCCGGTTCCGCGCTTTACAAATCGCGCCAAACGGTCTATAATGGCGGCACATCGTTGAAGAGGAAGATCTCCCGGGGCTTGGCATCAGAGAGGGCGCGGTCGGTGCGAGCGCCTGTTAGGTCGGGCAGATGACCCCCTCCGAGAGGCCTGCGAACAGGCACGGCGGCTCCGTTATCGCCATCCAATGAAGTCGCCCTCTGCGGAGGGAAGAAGGGTGGAACCGCGCTTTTGCGTCCCTTGCATAGGCAGGGGCGTTTTTTCATGCCCCAATCCATTGAAAGGAAGAGATGTATGAACAAAGAAGAATACAGGCAGCACTACGAGAGCGTCTATCGCCACAGCCTCTCCCACATCCTGGCCAAGGCCATCGTCGAGCTCTTTGGCAAGGACTCGGTCAAGGTCGCGATCGGCCCGCAGATCGCCGACGGATTCTACTACGACTTCCTCCTCCCGCGCTCCGTCGGGCAGGACGATTTCAAGACGATCGAAGACAAGATGCGCGAAATCATCCGCCGCCGCGAGCCATGGACCCGCCAGGAGGTCTCCAAGGCCGAGGCGATGGAGATCTTCCGCGATCAGCCCTTCAAGCTCGAGCTGATCGCAGAGCTCCCCGAGGACGAGACGATCACGGTCTACTGGACGGGCGAGGACTTCGTCGACCTGTGCCGCGGCCCGCACATCGACAATTCCCAAGAGCTCATGAACGCGGCGTTCCAGGTCAAGTCCGTCTCCGGCTCCTACTGGCGCGGCGACGAGCACCGCGAACAGCTCCAGCGCATCTACGTCTACGCCTTCACCGACAAGCAGGGGCTCAAGGCGCATCTGGATCTGGTGCGCGAGGCCATGGAGCGCGACCACAAGAAGCTCGGCCCCCAGCAGGATCTGTTCATGTTCGACGAGACCGCGCCGGGCATGCCCTACTGGCTCCCGCGCGGCTGGAAGCTCTTCAACGCTCTGCTCTCCTACTGGCGCGCCGTCCACGAGGCGCACGGCTATCAGGAGATCGCCGCGCCCGTCATCAACAACCGCAAGCTCTGGGTGACCTCCGGCCACTGGGGTCACTACCGCGACAACATGTTCCTGGTTCCGGGCGAGGGCGGCGACGTGGAGGCGCAGGACACCTTTGCCGCCAAGCCGATGAACTGCCCGAACGCCATCACGGTCTATAAGCGCTCCCTGCGCTCCTACAAGGAGCTGCCGGTGCGCATCAGCCAGGTCGACGTCATCCATCGCAAGGAGAAGTCCGGCGAGCTCAACGGCCTCTTCCGCGTGCAGATGTTCCGCCAGGACGACGCGCACATCCTCGTCACCAACGAGCAGATCGAGGCCGAGATCTCCGACATCATGGACATTGCCGGAGAGCTCTACACGACCTTTGGCCTGACCTACGTCGCCGAGCTCTCGACCCGTCCCGACGACTTCATGGGCGAGGTCGCCCTCTGGGATCAGGCCGAGGCCTCCCTGCGCGCGATCCTCGACAAGAAGTACGGACCGGGGAACTACGAGGTCAACGAGGGCGACGGCGCGTTCTACGGCCCGAAGATCGACCTGAAGATGCGCGACAGCCTGGGCCGCGAGTGGCAGATGGGCACGATTCAGCTCGACTTCCAGCTCCCGCTCAACTTCGACCTCAAGTACGTCGCGCCCGATGGACAGGCCAAGACGCCCGTCATGATCCACCGCGCGATCTTCGGCTCCTTCGAGCGCTTTATCGGCATTTTGATCGAGAACTTCAAGGCGTCCTTCCCCTTCTGGTGCAGCCCGATGCAGGTCGCGATCGTCCCGATCCGTCCCGAGCACAACGAGTACGCGCGCAAGGTCCAGGAGGCGCTGCGCGCCGCGGGCATCCGCACCGAGGCCGACTATGCCGACAAGAACATGAAGGAGAAGATCAAGGCCTTCCACGCCTACAAGGATCCCTACATCGTCGTGGTGGGCGACCGCGAGGCGCAGGAGAACACGGTCGCCGTCACCGTGCGCGGCAACAAGAAGATGAACGGCGTTCCGCTCGAGCGCTTTGTCGAGCTGTGTGTGCGGATGAATCGCGGGCACAGCCTCGAGCTGATCGACAGCGCCGAATAATCAACCCGGGGGCAGATGCTTTGGCATCGCCCCTTTTCCTTGGAGGACAAACGATGAAACTGCTGCTCATCCGGCATGCCGACCCGGACTACGAACACGACAGCCTGACCCCCGTAGGCGAGCGGGAGGCGGAATACCTCGCCGAGTACCTCGAAAACCGGGAAATCACGGCCTTCTATTGCTCGCCGCTTGGGCGCGCGCGGTGCACGGCTGAACACACCCTGCGCCGCATGGGCCGCGAGGCGGAGATTCATGATTTCCTGCGCGAGTTCGAGATTCGGATCGACCGCGACGGCACGGGGCAGGGCAAGATCCCCTGGGATATGCTGCCCGACGTCTGGACCGCCGAGCCGTCCTATTTCGACCCGGAGCGCTGGACCCAGGTGCCCGTGATGGCGGCCGCCGACATGGCGCGGGAGGCCGCGCGCGTGTACGAGGGCATCGACGGGCTCCTCGCGAGGCATGGCTATGTGCGCGAGGGGAAGATCTATCGGGCGCAGCGCCCGAACGAGGAGACGATCGCCGTCTTTTGCCACTTCGGGGTGACGGCCCTGATGCTCGCGCACATCCTCTCTGTCTCCCCGATGGTGCTCTGGCATGGCATGGTGTCGGCTCCCAGCTCGATCACGACCCTGGTGACCGAGGAGCGCCGGATGGGCGTCGCCTCGCTGCGCATGACGGGCTTTGGCGAGACGCCCCATCTCGCGCTGCACGGGGAGGCGCCGTCCTTCTCCGCGCGCTTTTGCGAGCGCTACACCAACTGGGATCAGCGACATGACTGAGGGAGGAAGGGATATGGTCTTTGACGCTGTGGCCGCGCGGGACGCGCTCATCCATCAGACGCGGAGCCTCGCCCGTCAACAGGGCTTTTCGCGCGTGGTCATCGGCATCTCCGGGGGCAAGGACTCCTCGGTCGCCGCAGCCATCGCCGCCCGGGCGCTGGGCCCGGAGCAGGTCTATGGCGTGCTCATGCCCGACGGCACGCAGAGCGACCTGGACGACAGCCTGCGCGTGTGCCGGGCGCTGGGGATCCGCCGCCGCCTGGTCAACATTGGCGCGATGCATGAGGCGCTGCGCGAGGTGACCGATCAACGCGCGGACGGCGCAGGGGACGGCGAGTTTTCGATCCCGCCCAGCCGAGAGAGCGACATCAACGTCGGCCCGCGTCTGCGCATGACGACCCTGCGTTACATCGCCCAGGCGCTGGACGCGCGTCTGGTGGGCACGGGGAATCTCTCGGAGGCGACGCTCGGCTACTGCACCAAGGACGGGGACACCTCCTGCGACTTTTCGATGCTCGGCAAGCTGACGAGCGTCGAGGTCGTGCAGGTTGGCCTGACGATGGACGAGCTGCCCCCCGATCTGGTCAAAAAGACCCCGACCGACGGCCTCTCCGGCATGAGCGACGAGGAGCGCATGGGCCTGCGCTACGCGGACGTCCACCGCTATCTCCGGACGGGAAGCTCCGGAGACGCCGTGACCGACGCGGCAATCGCCCGGCGCGAGGCGGCTTCCCTCCACAAGCGCCATATGCCGCCCATCCTCAACCCCTTCTTGGAAGAATAAGGCGCAGACCATACGAACCCCCGGCAGCTGGGCCGGGGGTTCTCTCTTTTGAGGAATCAGGGGAGGAAGGTGAGGCTGCCCTGGGCGCGACGCTGGCCGCTCTGCTTGTCAAAGAGCAGGATGCCCTCGCCCACGGCTTCCATGTGTACCTCGGTGTCCATCGGATAGTCGACGCTGCCAAAGACGACCGAGGTCAGCATCTCCTTGCCGCAGCGGGCTTTGACGGTCGTCTCCATGCCGGCGGGCAGGGTGGAGTAGATGTGGGCGCGCAGGGGGCCGCCCTCGCGGATCGGCAAAAACTCGGGCCGGATGCCGATCACCGCGTCTTCGGCGAGCGCCTCGGGGGCTTGCTTTGCGCTAAAGCGCGCTTGGATGCCCAGCGTCGAGAGCGTGATTTCGCCGCCGCTCTGCGCCACCACCTTGGCGGGGATGAAGTTCATCGTCGGGTTGCCCACGAAGCTGGCGACAAAGACGTTGGCGGGGGCGTTGTAGATCTCCAGCGGAGGCGCGTACTGCTGGAGCAAGCCGGTGTTCATCAGGCACACGCGGGAGGAGAGGGTCATCGCCTCCAGCTGGTCGTGCGTCACGTAGATGAAGGTGCTGTTGGTGTCCGAGTGCAGGCGCTTGAGCTCCGTGCGCATCTCCTGGCGCAGCTTGGCGTCCAGGTTGGAGAGCGGCTCGTCCATGAACAGCACGCGCGGGCTGGGCGCGAGCGTGCGGGCGATGGCCACGCGCTGCTGCTGCCCGCCGGAGAGCTCGGCCGGATAGCGCGCCTCAAAGGGCGCGATCTGCAGCAGCTCGAGCAGCTCGTCGACGCGCTTGCGGATGCGATCCTTCTCCCATTTGAGCATCTCCAGGCCGAAGGCGATGTTCTGGTAGACGGTCATGTGCGGCCAGAGCGCGTAATTCTGGAAGAGGAAGCCGATGTCGCGGCGGTTGGGCGGGAGGTTGATGCCCTTGGTAGCGTCGAAGACCGGCTCGCCGTCGATGAGGATGCGGCCTTCCGTCGGCGTCTCCAGGCCGGCGATCATGCGAAGCGTCGTCGTCTTGCCGCAGCCGGAGGGACCCAGCAGCGTCAGGAAGCTGCGGTCGTCGATCACGAGGTTCAAATCGTCGACCGCGATGAATTTGGCGAAGCGTTTGGTGACGTGTTCCAGGATGATCTGCGGCATGGTTCAGCCTCCAATTCCCTTGTCGAAGGACGCGCCGGTCAGCTTGTTGATGACGCTGTTGATCAGGATGATGATGAGGATGATGAGCAGCGTGACCGCGCTGCCGTACTGCGCGTAGCCCGTCTCGTTGAAGGAGAAGAGCATGGTCGTCAGCAGGTATCGGGCATAGGGTACCAGCAGGGTGAACAGGGCGACCTCGCGCATCACGTTGATGACGGGGAGCAGATACCCTGAGACGATGCTGCTCTTTTGGATCGGGAAGAGGATGCGGGTCATGCGCGTGCTCCAGGGCACCCCGAAGATGACCGCTGCCTCCTCGATTTCCGGGGCAATCTGCATCATCGAGTTGACGCCGCTGCGCGAGGCGAAGGGCAGGAACTTGACCGATGCGACCAGCGTCAGCAGGCCGAAGGTGCCGTAGAGCCATTTGAAGTTGGCGGAGGTCGCCACGGCCAGGTAGATCGTGCCAAAGGCCATCGCGGGCATCAGATAGGGGAAGAACGCGAGGCTTTCGACCGCGCGTGAGAGCCAGCTGCCCCGGCGGCGCACGCAAGCGTAGCCGATGAGCATGCCGCAGGTGCCTACGACCGCGGAGACCATGAGCGCCAGCAGCACCTGCCGCCCCAGGGCGCTCCACATCGCGGTGTTGAGCAGGATGCCCGAGACCATGCCGGTCTCATAGGCCGAGGCCTCGGTGCCAATCCAGAATTGCAGGGTCATGTTCGACAGGCGGTAGTTGCCCGGCTGGCGGATGACCGACTCGAGCGCAAAGCTGAGGAGGGGCATGATCGCAAAGAAGGTCGTCAGGACGATCAGCGCGATGGAGATCGGCAGATTCGCCCGGCGCAGGTGCACCAGGGAGACTTGCCCGCTCTTTCCGGTGACGGTCGTGAAGGACTTGCGACGCCCGGCAAAGCGCTGGTTGACGCCCAGGATCAGGCAGCCCAGCAGGATGGAGACGAAGGCGATGATGTAGCCCTGCCCCTCGTAGCCGGCCTGGATGAGGGCGCGCATCTTGGTGGAGAGGGTGTAGCATTTGACCGCGCTGCCCAGGAAGACCGGCACGGTGTAGCTCGAGAAGCCGGAGGAGAAGATCAGCAGGAAGGTCGAGAGGATGGCAGGCATGACGATCGGGATCGTGATGCGCCGGATGATCGTCCAGCGGCCCGCCTTGAGGATTGTCGCGCTCTCCTCGAGGGTGGCGTCCATGTTCTTGAGGATGCCGCCGATGAGCAGATAGGCGAAGGGGGAGTAGTGCAGGCCGATGACCACGATCATCGGGAAGAGCCCGAAGACGAACCACTCGGGCATGCACACGCCGAAGAGGGACTCGATCATCCCGACGTTTCCGCCGCCGACCTGGCTGTTTTGGAACATGTTGGTCCAAAACAGCGCGAGCGTCCAGGCGGGCATCATGTAGGGGAAGACGAAAACCGAGGAGATGAAGCCCTTGAATTTGAGGTCGGATCGGGTGATGAACCAGGCGACCGTCCCGCCTGTGACGATGCCCAGCAGGCCCGAGCACAGCGCGACGATCAGGGAGTTAAGCAGCGGCTGCCAGAAGTTGACGCGGCTCCAATCGTCCCCCGCAAAGAGCTTGCGGAAGTGATAGACCGTGTAGGTGCCCACGGGCAGGCGCGTGAGCTGCTTTTCCTTTCCGGCGTGGACAGCGAACATGTTCCCCAGCATGGTGATCAGGGGGATCAGCGAGAGGACGACGAGCAGGACGAGAAAGAGCACAAGGATGAGGTTCGAGGGCTTTGCCGCGAAGGCGCGGATGCGGTAGCGCAGCGGCTCGCGCCGCAGGTCACGTGCGGTCATGGTATGCCTCCTATACAATCAAAAGAGGGAGCGCGGCTGCGCTCCCCTGATCTAAAAATCAGCCCACGCGCACCGCGATGAACTCGTAAACCTCGTTGAAATGCTCGTAGATGTAGTCCAGGTCCTCGAAGACCAGCTTGTCCTCCCAGTAGGGGTAGGGCTGGTCCATCAGATCCGCCGGCTTTTGGATGGAGGTGTTCGGGCTGTAGTAGCCCTGGCTGGAATTCCAGCTCTTCTCGCCGTCGAAGCCCTCTGCGCTCAGCAGGTAGTTGACAAAGAGCGCGGCGGTGTAGGGGCAGTCGGTATCGGAGAAGATGGAGGCGTAGATGTCGTACATGAAGCCGGAGAAGCCCTCCACCTCGCCCTCGAACTGGAGCACGGAGAGGTTGCCGCGATCGGCCTCGTCGACCTTGCGCAGCTTGGAGAAGACGAACAGACCCATGTTCCCCGGCGCGCCGGAGGCGATGCCGGTGGCCATCTTGGAAGCGGAGGTGTAGGTGTAGTTGACGTTTTCCAGGAAGCGCGCAATCCACTCGTAGGAAGCGGAGGGATATTCGTCGCTCGCCCAGGGCTTGCCGTAGCGCGCCTCATAGGCAGCGGCAAGGCGCTCGGTCCATTCGGGGTTGGTCAGCATGATGAGGAAGTTGAGGTTGACCGTCTCGTTGAGCGGGTTTTTGAAGAAGATGCGGTCCTTCCAGGCCTCTTCGGTCAGTGCCCAGACGTTGGGCATGTCGATCGGGCCGTTGCCGTTGTGGTAGATCATCAGGCTGTTGACGAAGACGACGACCGCGGGATCGCGGTAGGCCTCGGGGACCACATCCTTCAGCGCTTCGGGGAAGTAGCTGTAGGCCAAGCCTTCGTCGAGGAGGTTGATCTTCAAGTCGGCGCCGTTTTGAACCAGCGCCATGTCGGCTGAGCCCTTGACGCCCGAGCCGATCGTCTTGGTGAGGATGGAATAGGTCTCGCCGTCGTCGATTTCGGCGTAGGCGACCTTGCCCTCCAGCGCCGGATAGGCGGCCATGAAGTTGGCGGCGGCCTTCTCGGCAAAGCTGGTGGTGGAGTAGAAGTTTAGCATGGCGCCGGCGGCAAGCTCTTCCTGCGCCTTCTCGTAGAGCATTTCGTTGCTCATTGCGGCGGCTGCGGCGAGCGCCTCGGGCACGGTTTCGGCGCTGGCGATGCCAAGGCCCAGGAGCAGGGAAAGGGCGAGCATCAGGGCGAGCAGCTTTTTCATCGGGGAATCCTCCTTTTCATATGGGGTCGACTGGATAGAACAAACGGGACGGGAATCGCCACCGTCCTTTTATGAATCCCATGATAAAGCACGGATCCCGGGATGTCAATGAAAAAAGGCGAAAATATCCGAAATTAAAACGTAATACCACCGCAAATCTCATGGTGATTTGAGCGAGGATCCGAAAAATTGCACAAAGATAGGCCGAACTTTGAGACGCGCTGGACGGGCTGGGTTTTGGTTGACAAGCGCCCTGTCCCCGCGTATAATGACGCTATTGCGGGCAACGCCCGGATGCGCCTCGCCATGGGGCAAAATGGATAGCTTCGATGACGAAGAGGAGTACGCGCACCTCGCCCCCCAGAGAGGACGGCCCCTGGCTGAAAGGCTGTCCGGGAAGAAGGCGCGGAAGTCGCTTCCGAGAATGCGGCCGAGAGGCCGACCGGTGCGCCCGATACAGCGCATAAAGGCGCCATTTGGCGCAAAATAAGGTGGTACCACGCGAGCGCTCAGCGTCCTTTGGGATGGGGCGCTTTTCTGATTGGAGGCAAGCGATGAACTTTCGGCCCGACATGATCCCCGGCGTCGGCCTTCTGCTGGCCGGGGCGACGCTCACCTTCGGAGCCCGCCAGATCTGCCGCAAGCCGGAGAACGTGAATCAGACCAAGCTGATGGGCGCGGGTCTGGCGATTCTTGGCGCGCTGCTGGTCTTTCTGTGATCCGAAACATCCCGCCCTGCGTACAGCCAGAGGGCCTGTATCCAGCCAAGAAGCACAGGGGGGGTAGCCCCACAAAGAGGACAGAAATTGACCTGCGCATGGCGCGCCGTGACGCAGGATCGCGGGCATCGCCCGAGGAAAGGAGAAGCCATGGAGACGAAGAAGGCGCCGGAGATGGCCAAGGCGTACAATCCCCAGCAGATCGAGGGGGAGATTTACGAGCAATGGGAGCGCTCCGGGGCATTCCAGGCGCACCGTGTCCCGGGTAAGAAGCCCTTCACCATCATCATGCCCCCGCCCAACATCACCGGGCAGCTGCACATGGGCCACGCGATGGACGGCGTGCTGCAGGACAGCCTGACCCGATATCACCGCATGAAGGGCGATCCGACCCTCTGGCTTCCGGGCACCGACCACGCCTCCATCGCCACCGAGGTCAAGATCGTGGACGCGATGCGAAAGGAGGGGCTGACCAAGAAGGACGTGGGCCGCGAGGAGTTCCTGCGCCGCGCCTGGGCTTGGAAGGCCGAATACGGCGGACGGATCGTCCGGCAGATGCGCCGCATGGGCAACTCCTGCGACTGGAGCCGCGAGCGCTTTACGATGGACGAGGGCTGCTCGCAGGCTGTGGTCGAGGTCTTCAACCGCCTCTACGAAAAGGGCCTCATCTACCGGGGCAACCGCATGATCAACTGGTGCCCTTGCTGCAAGACCTCGCTGAGCGACGCGGAGGTCGAGCACGAGCCGCAGAACGGGCATTTCTGGCATCTGCTCTATCCGGTCAAGGAGACGGGCGAGATGCTTGAGCTGGCGACCACCCGCCCGGAGACGATGCTGGGCGATACGGCCGTGGCGATCAACGGAGAGGATCCGCGCTACGCCCATCTCCACGGCTGCCACGTGATCCTGCCGCTTTTGAACAAGGAGATCCCGATCGTCTGTGATGAGCACGCCGACATGGAAAAGGGGACGGGCGTGGTCAAGATCACGCCCGCACACGACCCAAACGACTACGAGGTCGGCCAGCGGCACGGCCTGCCCATCGTCCGCGTCTTCACCTACGACGGTCGGATGACGGGCGCAGCGGAGGCGGCGGAGGCCGAGGCGCTCTTTGCCGAGGGCCGCGCGTCGGTCAACGAGCCGCATGTGCTCGACTGCGGAAAGTACGCAGGCATGACGACCGCCGAGGCGCGCAAGGCGATCGTGGCGGATCTGGAGGCCGGTGGGTATCTGCGCGCCGTCGAGCCGCTCTCCCACGAGGTCGGCACGTGCTATCGCTGCCACACGACCGTCGAGCCGATGGTCTCCAAGCAGTGGTTTGTGAAGATGGCGCCCCTGGCCGAACCGGCGTTGGCCTGCGTGAAGGACGGACAGACGCGATTTGTCCCCGAGCGCTTCGCCAAGACCTACCTCAATTGGATGGAAAACATCCGCGACTGGTGCATTTCCCGCCAGCTCTGGTGGGGGCATCGGATTCCCGCCTGGTACTGCGATGCCTGCGGCGAGACGGTCGTCGCGCGGCAGGAGCCGGCGTGCTGCCCCAAGTGCGGCGGGGCGCTCCACCAGGATGAGGACGTGCTGGACACCTGGTTTTCCTCCGCGCTCTGGCCGTTTTCGACCCTGGGCTGGCCGGAGAAGACCGAGGATCTCGATTACTTCTATCCGACCTCCGTGCTCGTCACCGGCTACGACATCATCTTCTTCTGGGTGGCTCGCATGATCTTCTCGGGCTGTGAGCAGATGGGGCAGACGCCTTTCCATACGGTGCTCATCCACGGCCTGGTGCGCGACGCGCAGGGGCGCAAGATGTCCAAGTCCCTGGGCAACGGCGTCGATCCGCTGGAGATCATCGACCGCTACGGCGCGGACGCGCTGCGCTTCTCGCTGGTCATGGGCGTGAGCCCCGGAAACGACATGCGCTTTTCCGATGAGAAGGTTGAAGCCGCCCGCAATTTTGCCAACAAGATCTGGAACGCGAGCCGCTTTGTGCTCATGAATCTGGAGGACAAGGCCGAGCCGATGGAAGGGAAGACCTTTGCGATGGCCGACCGCTGGATCCTCACGCGCCTGCGCCAGGCGATCGAGGAGATCACCCAGCACTTCGAGGAGAATGACCTGGGCATGGCCGCGCAGAAGATCTACGACTTCGCCTGGAGCGAGTTCTGCGACTGGTACATCGAGCTGGCCAAGGTCACGCTCTCGGGCGAGGGACGCGCCGCGACACAGGCCGTCCTGCGCCATACGCTGCTCTGCGTGCTCAAGCTGCTCCATCCCTTTATGCCCTTCATCACCGAAGCGGTCTTCCGCAGCGTGCCGGGCACCGAGGGGACGATCATGCTCTCCGATTGGCCGCTTGCCGAGCAGGCGCCCGCCTTCCCCGAGCAGGCGCAGGAGATGGAGGACGTGATGGAGGTCATCCGCGCGGTGCGCAACCTGCGCTCCGAGATGAGCGTCTCGGTCGGCAGGCGTGCCCACCTGATGCTCCGCCCCACCGAGGGACACGAGAAGGCGATGGCCGAGTCCGGCGACTTCCTGATGCGCATGGCCTGGGCCAGCGAACTTTCGCTCATGGCCCGGGGCGAGAGCGTGCCGGCAGGCACGGTTTCCGCGGTCTGCCAGGCGGCCGAGGTCTTCATTCCGCTGGGCGATCTGGTCGATCTGGCGCGCGAGATCGCGCGGCTCACAAAGGAAAAGGACGGCGTGGCCGGCGAGATTGCGCGGGCGGAGGGCAAGCTCTCCAATCCCGGCTTCCTGGGCAAGGCCCCCGAGCAGCTCGTGGCGCAGGAGCGCGCAAAGCTCACGGCCAACCGCGAAAAGCTGGAGAGCATCGCGGCGCGCATCGCGGAGCTCTCGGCGATGCAGTCCTGAGGGTCCCCGCCTGGGGCATAGAGGAGGAACGATGGCCTTTACCCATGTGAGCGTCATGCTCAAGGAGACGATCGACCTGCTGGACGTGAGGCCCGGCGGGATCTACGTCGACGGAACCCTGGGCGGCGGGGGGCACAGCGAGGAGATCCTCATGCGACTCGCCGGGACTGGGCATCTCTACGGCATCGACCGCGACGACGATGCGCTGGCGGCTGCGAGGAGCCGCCTGTGCGACGCGGGGAACTTCACCGCGCTCAAGGGCAACTTCCACGATGTCGCCGCCCTGCTGGCGCGCGAGGGCGTTGGGCAGATCGACGGCATGACGATCGATCTGGGGGTCTCCTCCTACCAATTGGATACGGCCGAACGCGGCTTTTCCTACCATAGCGACGCGCCGCTGGATATGCGCATGGACAGAAGCCAGGGCATCACGGCGGCCGAGATGGTCAACACCTATTCCCGTCAAGCGCTTGCCCGCGTGCTGCGCGAAAACGCCGAGGAAAAATGGGCGGACCGCATCGCCGCGATCATCGTCGAGCATCGGGCAAAACAGCCCCTTGCGACGACCGGCGATCTGGTCGCCTGCGTCGATGCGGCGATTCCCAAGCGCGTGCGGATGCAGGAGGAGGGGCACAGCGCCAGGCGCACCTTCCAAGCCCTGCGCATCGAGGTGAACGACGAGCTGGCTCCGCTGGAAAGCGCGCTGTGCGACATGGCCAGGCTCCTGCGCCCCGGCGGCAGGCTCTCGGTGATCACCTTCCATTCTCTGGAGGATCGGATCGTCAAACGCACCTTCCGCCGCCTGGCCGATCCCTGCACCTGTCCGCCGAAGATCCCGGTCTGCGTCTGCGGCAAGGTGCCGGCGGTGCGCCTCCTCGGAAGGAGCGCGCCCTCCCAGGAGGAGGTTGGACGCAATCCCCGGGCCAGGAGCGCGACGCTTCGGGGATGCGAGCGGCTGGACACGCGCTTTGCGATCTGAGCGGAAAGGCAGGACGATGGGCAGACTCTTCATCGTGGCAACCCCGATCGGCAACCTGGGGGACATCAGCCCCCGCGCCCTTGAGACGCTGCGCAGTGTCTCGCTGATTGCGGCAGAGGACACGCGGGTGACCCGCCAGTTGCTCACCCATTTTGACATCCACACCCCCCTGGTCTCCAACCATCGACACAACGAAGAGGGAAAGGCTGGCGTGCTCGTCCAGCGCATGCTCTCCGAAGACAGCGACGTCGCCCTGGTGACCGACGCCGGGACGCCCGCGATCTCCGATCCGGGCTCCTTTCTGGTTGAGGAAGCCGCGCGCGCGGGGATCGAGGTGCTCGCCGTGCCGGGCCCCTGCGCGATGGCTGCGGCGCTCTCGGTCAGCGGCTTTGACACGCGTACCTTCGCCTTTTACGGCTTTTTGCCGCGCAAGCGCGCTGAGCTGGCTGAGAAGCTCACGGAGATTGCCCGCAGCGGCGTGCCCATCGCGGTTTTGCATGAGTCGCCCCATCGGGTGATCGACCTGCTCGCCTGCCTCGCGCAGACCCTCCCCGGCTGCCGCGTGAGCGCGAGCTGCGACCTTACAAAGAAATTCGAAAAGACCGTGCGCGGAACGGCTGAGGAGGTGCTCGCGCACCTTCAGGCAGACGAGAAGGCCGAAAAGGGCGAATACTGCCTCGTGCTCGACCTGCACGGGGTTACCCTCCCGGAGAATGCGCCCGCGCCCGCGCTCTCCCCGGAGCTCTTCATCCTGGGCGGCATGCTGGCAGGACAGTCGCTTCGGAACGCCGCCACGGCGCTGCAGCAATCGGGTACGGCGAGAAATGAAGCGTATCGCGCAAAGGAGCGCGTTCGTGCTTTTTTGGAGCATCTGATGGGCGAGGAGGACTGAATGCAAGAGGACCGCATGATCCGGGGGCAGTGGCGCTGTTCTCAGGATGGATTTACGGCGCGCATCTCTCCGGTGGAAAGCCCTCCTGAGCCGGTCGCGAGCAGCCCGGCCCTGTCCTTGGCGCAAAACGAGGATGGAAGCTGGACGCTCCTGCGCTTTCTGGATCAGGAGGCGGACGACGCACATCTGCAGGCCATGGCCGGCGGACGAGCGGTCACGGCGATCGGGCGCAAGGCGTTTGAAAACTGTCGCCGTCTGCGCCGGGTGATCCTCCCCGAGGGCTTGCGGGAGATCGCCGAGATGGCGTTTTCCGGTTGCAGCCGCCTGGAGGAAATCACGATTCCCGGGAGCGTCTTGCGCGTGGGGACGCTGGCCTTTGCGCGCTGCGCGTCGCTTTGCCACGTGCGCCTGGGACCGGGCGTGCAGGGGTTGGGCCCCTCTGCCTTCTCCAAATGCGCGGCGCTGCGCCGGGTCGACCTGCCCTCGAGCGTCGCTGCCTTTGGGGGCGGCGTCTTCTTTGGGTGCGGGCCGAATCTCGTGCTCCATGGCGCTGCGGACAGCCCGGGCGCGCGCTATGCGGCCGAAAATGGCATCGCATTTGACGCGGAGAGCTGGCGGGAGGACCCCCTGCTTCGCCTGTGCGAGCTGGTCGATGGATGCCTGATGGTCGAGGGGCTGCGGGGGCCGGCAGAAGCCGTGGAGATCCCCGAGGAGCTCTGCGGGCGGCGCGTCGAGGCGATCGCGCCCAAGGCATTCTTCGGCGAGGCGTCCCTGCGCCGGATTGAGATTGGCGCGGGCGTGCGCTACATCGGCGAGAGCGCCTTCATGGGCTGTCGAGCTCTGGAACAGGTGTCGTTCTCTCCGGGGCTCGAGGAGATCGCCTCCAGCGCGTTTGCCGGGTGCGAGCGCCTGGCGCGCGTAGAGCTTCCCCACAGCGTGGAGCGCGTCGGTTCGATGGTGTTCTTTGGCTGTACGAGCCTCGGCTTTGCAAAATTGCCCAACGACGCGCTGATCGGGCCGCTGGCCTTTGACGCCTGCAGTCCGGCGCTTCGGCGCTTTGGCGGTATCCACGAGCGCCGATGAATTGCCCCCAATGGGGAAAGGAATGACGGTGGACGAACCGGAACGAAAGGAAGGATTATGAAGAAGATCGGGTTTGACAGCGGCAAGTACATCTCTCGGCAATCCGAGCACATCCGTGAGCGCGTCTCTCAGTTCGGCGGCAAGCTCTACCTCGAGTTCGGCGGCAAGCTCTTTGACGACTACCATGCGGCCCGGGTGCTCCCCGGATTCAAGCCGGACAACAAGATCCGGATGCTTCTGGAGCTGCGCGATCAGGTCGAAATTCTGATTGCGATCAACGCCGGCGACATTGAGAAGAACAAGCGCCGCGGCGACCTGGGCACGACCTACGCAGACGAGGTGTCGCGCTACATCGACGTGTACCGAGGCTATGGGTTTCAGGTCGCCAGCGTCGTGCTCACGCGCTATGCGGATCAGCCCGCCGCGCAGATGTTTGAGCGCCGCATGGGCTCGATGGGCATCCGCGTCTATCGGCATTATCCGATTGCAAACTATCCCTCTGACGTCAACCTCGCCGTGAGCGACGAGGGCTTCGGGCGCAATGACTTTGCGAAAACCGAGCGCCCCATCGTCGTGGTGACCGCGCCCGGACCGGGCAGCGGCAAGCTGGCGACCTGCCTATCCCAACTCTATCACGAAAACAAGCGCGGGGTGAAGGCGGGCTACGCGAAATTCGAGACCTTCCCGGTCTGGAATCTGCCGCTCAAGCATCCGGTCAACCTCGCCTACGAGGCGGCGACCGCGGACCTGGCCGACGTGAACATGATCGACCCCTACCATCTGGAGGCTTACGGCCAGACCACAATCAACTACAACCGCGACATCGAGGCGTATCCGATCCTTCAGGCGATGTTCGAGCGGATCTACGGCACCTGCCCCTACAAGAGTCCCACGGACATGGGCGTGAACATGATCGCCTTCGCGATTGTGGATGACGAAGCCTGCCGCGAGGCCTCCCGCCAGGAGGTCATCCGCCGCTGGTACAAGACGCTCGCCCAGATCAAGCGGGGCGTCTCGGAGGATGGAGAGCGCCAGAAGATTGCTGTGCTCATGCAGCAGATGAACATCCATCCCGAGGATCGCGCGGTTGTGCCCGCCGCCCTGGCGCGCGCGGAGGCGACCGGCTCCCCCGCAGCGGCCATCGAGCTGGTCGACGGGCGCATCGTGACCGGAAAGACCTCCGATCTGCTGGGCCCCTCGGCGGCGGTGCTGCTCAACGCGCTCAAGCTTCTGGCGGGCATCGGGCCGGAGGTGGATCTGCTCGCGCCCGGCGTCCTGCGCTCGATCCAGTCGCTCAAGACCGACTACATGAAGAGCCGCAATCCCCGCCTGCACACCGACGAGGCGCTCATCGCATTGTCCATCAGCGCGGCGAGTGACGAAAATGCCGCATGCGCGATGCACCGCCTGGCCGAGCTGGCGGACTGCGAGGTGCATTCGACGGTTCTGCTCTCCTCGGTTGACGAGGGCGTCTTCATGCGCCTGGGCATGAACCTCACCTGTGATCCGCACTACGAAAACAGCAACTTCTACCACAAGTGATCCATCTTTGGGAGGAACGATGAGCGCAAAGCCAAAGCGGCAGTTGATCGCCTTTGATATGGACGGCACGCTGCTCAATTCACAAAAAGAACTGACGCCCGGCGTGCTCGAGGGCATTCGCAGGGCCTGCGAGGCGGGCAAGGATGTCGTGATGGCGACGGGGCGTGCCTACGCCGAGGTTGCGCAGTATCGGCAGGCGCTCCCGCAGGTGCACTACGGCATCTTGGAGAGCGGCGGCGTGCTCTACGACTTCTGGGAACAGCGCATCCTCGATCGGCGCTCGATTGCCCAGGAGACGATCCTGCAGATCCTGCCCGAGGTGCGCAGGGAAAAGCTCTTCGCCCTGCTCATGTGCGGCGGAAAGGTCTACACGGAGCATCGGGAGATCCCGAACCTCGCGTGCTACGGGCTGGCGCACTTCACCGAGCTCTTTTCTAAGACCAGCGAGTCGGTGGAGGACATCGTCCAGTTCTTGCGCGAAGGCAGAGCGGCGGTCGAGAAGATCAACCTCTATCATGCCGAAGAAGCGGGGCGCGACCGCACGCGCGCGCGTCTGCTTCATCTGCCTCTGGAGCGCGTCGATTCCGAGCCGATCTCCCTGGAGCTCACCGCGCCAGGGGTGACCAAGGGCGACGGACTGACGCGGCTGGCTGCGCTGCTGCACATCCCGATCGAGCAGACCATCGCCGTGGGCGATGCGGACAACGACCTGACGATGATCCACGCGGCCGGCCTGGGGCTGGCGATGGGCAATGCCAACGACGCGGTCAAAGCCGCGGCGGGCGCTGTGGTCGCGGACTGCGATCACGACGGATGCCGCGAGGCGATCGAAACCTATCTCTTAGGCTGATCCACGGGGCAGCCGCGCCGGAGTGCTCTTCCGGGCGGCCGCCCTTCTCGCCTTCTTGCGCGATTGAACTTCAGGGGCTTTCATGATAAAATGGGGGGAAAGAAAAACCAACGGGGGGAACCATGGGGTATTGTGTCTTCGACGAGGGCGCTGCGCTCTTTGACGCGACGCCGGTCGACAACATGTTCATCACCGAATACATGCTTCGCGCGCCGGGAGACTTTGTCAAGGTCTACCTCTACGCGCTGATGTTGTGCAGCCATCCCTCCGAGCGCATGAGCGACGCCGCGATGGCCAAGGACCTCGATCTCCAAGAGGAAGATGTTCAGCGCGCGTTTCAGTACTGGGCGCGCGCGGGGCTGGTGCGACAGATCGGCGACAATCCCAGGGCGTACGCGATCCTCAGCGCCAAGCAGCTGGCGATGAGCCGCTGTCAGTCGCCCTCCGAGCAGCTCTATCACCGTGGCTTCATGGACGAGGTGCGCCGCATTCTGGGTGGCCGCGTGCTCACGGAGAGCGAGTGCCACACGATCTTCGACTGGACCGACGTGCTCGAGCTCCCTGAGGAGGTCGTGCTGATGTTCCTGAGGATCGAGATGGAGCAGAGCGGCGGCAAGGTGTCGATCCGCGTCGCCGACGAACATGCCAAAGAATGGGCCCGCCGCGGGATTCGAACCGTGGAGGACGTGGAGCAGATGGAAATCGTGGGCAAGGAGCGCGAGCGCGAGCTGCGCAAGCTGCTCGGTCAGCTCGGCCAGCGCCGGGACGCATCGGATCCCGAAAAGAAGATGTACCGCAAGTGGCGCGACGAATGGGGCTTTTCCGCCGAGGCGATCCGGGAGGCGCTCCGTGAGACGACCAAGGGCGTGCCGACCATGGCCTATCTCGAGGGCATCCTCCGTCGCCAGCATCAGCAGGGACGGCATGGGGTCGATGCGCTGAGCGAAGGCATGCGCAGCGAAAACCAGGTGCGCGACTTCGTGCGCAAGCTGCTCCAGGCGCTGGGGCGCGTGGGAATCGTCCCCACAGAGGAGGACGTCGCGCTGGTGGAGGGCTGGCGCTCAGCCGGCGTGGAGGAGGCGCTCATGGAGCTGGCCGCCAGGAGTGCGCACCGGCATTCTTCCGCGGCCAATCTGGAAGACGTGGGCGGCGTGATCGAGCGCTGGCGCGCGAGAGGGCTGGACAGCGCCGAGGCTGTGCAACGGGAGACCGAACGCGTGCGCGCGCTCAACGGCGCGCTGCGCGAGATCTACGAGGCGGCGGGGCTCGAGAAGCGCCCCTCGGCTGCCGACCGCGAACGGCTCTGCGCCTGGCAGGGGGATGGGCATCCCCGCGCGCTGATCCTGCTGGCTGCAGAATATGCCAAGGCACGCCCCGCGCCCATGCAGGCGATGGCGACGATCTTGGAGGCTTGGCGCAAGGCCGACATCCGCACCGAGGAGGCCGCTCGCACGGAACATGAGCGCCATCAGGCCGCTCGCCCACAGGCTGCGCCTGTCCAGCAGGGCTATCAGCGGCGCGATTACACCGAACAGGACTACCGCAGCATGGAAGTGGATCTGGACGCGGAGGAGGACATCTGATGCTCAGCAGAGAAAATGCCCTGCGCGAAGCGCTGGGCGAGCTGGCGGAGCAGCGCGCCCGCAACGACCGGGAAGCCCAGCGTCGGCGCGAAGCCTTCGCGCAGGAAAGGCCGAGGGCAGCGGCGCTGCTGGCGCGCCGGGCGCAGGCGCTCTCCGAGGGGATGCGCCGCGCCTTCCAAAATCCCGCCGAGGCGCAGGCGCTCTCCTGCGCCCTGCAGGAGACGATGGGGGAGATCAACGCCCAGCTGCGGGGCGAGCTGGAGGCAGCGGGCAAGCCGATCGACTGGCTTCAGCCGGTGCACCGCTGTCCCATCTGCGAGGACACGGGCTATGTCGGCGACCTGATCCGCGAGCAGTGCACCTGCCTGAAGCGGGCGGTGCTCGCGCGTCTTTGCAAGGAAGAAGGGCTGCAGGGGCTGACCCATCAGAACTTCGAGTGCTTCGACGAGCAGATCTTCCCGGACGAGGCGATTCCGGGACAAAAGGGCACCCAGCGCAGCTACATCCGCGCGATCCGCGCGCGGTGCGAGCGCTACGCCGACGCATTTTGCCCGGGCGAGGGCAAGGGCCTGCTCTTCTACGGCGAAACGGGCGTAGGGAAGACCTATATGCTCAATTGCGTCGCCCAGCGTGTGCTCGCCCGGGGCTACTCCGTCGTCTACCTGAGCGCCTACCGGTTGGCTGAGGTCATGCAGCGCAATCAGTTCGACGGGAGCGAGGCGGCGCTCGTCTCCGACCTTTTGACCTGCGACCTGCTGTGCATCGACGATCTGGGCGCGGAGCCCCTGCGCCGCGAGGCAACGATCAGCGGGCTCTACCACATCGTCGGCGAGCGTTCCGGCGCGGGGCGGGCGGTCGCGGTCTCCTCCAATTGTTCGCCTGCACAGCTCTACGAGCGCTACGGCGACCGGGTGGCGGCGCGCCTTTGCGACCCGGGCCATATGCAGATCTTCCGCTTTATCGGCATCGACGTGCGCAGGCGCGCTGCCGAGCGCGCGACAGATCTGTCCGAATGAGCAAAACCCAACCCACGACGAGAAAACAGGAGGCACCACATGGCTGAGCAAGAGATGGAACGCGATCTGCTCGAATGCACCGACGAGGAAGGCAACACCCTGCTGCTGGAGATCGACGAGTACTTCTTCTACAACGGCGAGGAGTATGCGGCGATGCACGAGGCCGACAGCGAGGAGAGAGAGGAAACCTACGTCATGAAGGTCAATTCCTTTACCGACGAGGCGGGCGAGCAGATGGAGGAATTTGTCGACCCCGCGCCCGAGCTGCTCGAGACGCTGCTCGCGATCGCAAATACCCGCATGAGCGGCGAATGACACGCGCCCTGGGGCTTTTTCAGCCCCTTTTTTCAATTGGACAGGAGGACGGATGAACGACTTGCTTCGGGTCAAGCTTCAGCAGCTGCCGACGAGCCCGGGATGCTATCTCATGAAGTGCGAGGGGCAGATCATCTACGTGGGCAAGGCCGTCAACCTCAAAAACCGCGTCAGCCAGTACTTTGGGCAAGGGCGCGATCATACGGTCAAGGTGCGGGCGATGGTCGCTCGCATCGACGACTTCGACATCGTCCTATGCGACACGAATCTGGAGGCGCTGATCCTGGAATGCAACCTCATCAAGCGCCATCGTCCCCAGTACAACATCCTGCTCAAGGACGACAAGCACTATCCCTATCTGCGATTCGACCTGAGCGATCCCTACCCCCGATTGGAGGTCGTTCGCAGGGTTCAAAAGGACGGCGCGCGCTACTTCGGGCCGTATCTGGGGACGACGGGCGTGCGCCAGGTGCTCTCCGCCCTGCGAGACCTCTTCCCCCTGCGCACCTGTCAGGGGGCAATCGACCCCGCCAAAGGTCGGAGACCCTGCCTCTTTCATCAGCTGGGCGAGTGCCTGGCGCCCTGCGCCGGTCTGGTCAGCCCGCAGGCCTATGCCGTGCTGGCGGGGGAGGTTTGCGACTTTCTCTCCGGAAAGAGCGAGGCGGTGATGGAGCGGCTCACGGCGCAGATGCAGGAGGCTGCGCGCGCGATGCGCTTTGAGCAGGCCGCCATCCTGCGCGACCGCCTGCGCAGCGCTCAGCAGCTGCTCGAGCGGCAAAAGGCGATTAACGTTAAGGGGGGCGACCGGGACGTGCTCGCCGTGGCGACCGACGGGATCGACGCGATGGTGCAGGTGCTCTTCACCCGGGGCGGGCATCTCATCGGCGCGGAGAGCTACGCGCTGGAGGGCGCGGGGGATCAGGAGGCGGCTCAGATCCTCTCCCAGTTCATCATGCAGTTTTACGACGAGGGGCGTATGCCGCCCGCCGAGATCCTCTGTCAGCGGCTGCCTGAGGGCGCGGAGGATCTCATTCCGGCGCTCGAGGGGCGGCGGGGGGCGAAGGTCGTCCTGCTCGAGCCGCAGCGCGGGGACAAGCGGAAGCTCGCCCTGATGGCGGAGAAGAACGCGCGCGACGCGCTCGACAAGCGCAACGCGACCCTCCTGCGCCAGAAGGAGCGCACGACGGGCGCCTGCGAGGCGCTCGCGCACGCGATCGGGCTGCCCAAGACGCCCCGCCGCATCGAGGGGTACGACATCTCCAACACGCAGGGCGCGCTTTCGGTCGCCAGCATGGTCGTCGCCATCGACGGGGTCGCCGCGCCCAAGGAATACCGCCGCTTTCGCATCAAGACCGTCGAGGGCGCGAACGATTTTGCTTCGATGAAGGAGGTGCTCACCCGAAGGCTCCTGCGCGCAAGGGGCGAGCGGGCGGCGCTGGAAGCGGCGGGCAAGCTCCCGAAGGACGGGACGGGGCTCACGGGCTTTGCCGACCTGCCGGACGTCATCCTCATCGACGGCGGCCCGGAACAGCTGGCCTTTGCGCAGGAGGCGATGCGCGAGGTCGGCTACGACATCCCGATCTTCGGCCTGGCCAAGCGGCTCGAGGAGATCTTCCTGCCCGGGCAGGAGGAGAGCATCCTTCTGGGGCGCAAATCCCCGGCGCTTCACCTCGTCCAGCGCGTGCGCGACGAGGCGCACCGCTTTTGCATCACGCATCATCGGGGCCTGCGCGAGAAGGCGGGCGTGCGCTCCCGCCTCGAGGAGATTCCGGGCATCGGCCCCGCCAGACGGCGGGCGCTGCTCGCGCACTTTGGTTCGGTTCGGGCGATCTCGGAGGCGAGCGTGGAGGCGCTGTGCGCGGTTGAGACGATCGGCCCGCGCCAGGCAGAGGCGATCGCCGCCTTCTTCTCATCCAAGCGGGAGGAGCATGCCGATACGGCGCATCCGACCAACAGACAATGACCAAAGCCACCCCTGCCGTCGTGCAGGGGTGGCTTTGATCGGCTTATGGGGATGTCGCGTGGCTTCTGCAGGCGTCATCCAATCCGGGCTCAGTCCATCCGAAAGACGAGGAACTGATACCCCTCCATGTGAAGCGCTGCGCCGTCCAGGGACAGGTCGGGCAGGTTGTTGAGCAGCGTTTCCTGCGGCTGGGATGGGAGGAGGATCTCGCGCGGCTCGGGGCGCCAGTTGCCCAGGACGAGGAGCGTGTGCTCGCCGTGGCGCAGATAGGCCATCAGTCGGCTCTCCTGGGCCAAAATCGGCTCGGTGTCGCCGTAGACCAGGGTCTGCTGATATCGGGGGTCGCGGCGCAGCGCGATGAGCGCGCGGTAAAAATTCCACACGGAGTCCGGCTGCTTGCGCTGCGCCTCGAGGTTGATGCGCGACGCGTTTGGATTCACGGGCGTCCAGGGTGTGCCGGTGGTAAATCCCGCCGTGGGGCCGGAGGTCCACTGCACCGGCGTGCGGGCGTTGTCGCGGCTATAGGGAGCGACGAGCGCGAGCGCCTCCTGGGGCGCATAGCCCTCTGCGAGCAGTTCCTCGTATTCGCCCAGGGTCGAGATGTCGTCCACCTGGTCGATGGAGGTGAGGGGCATGTTCTCCATTCCGATCTCCTGACCTTGATAGAGGAAGGGGAAGCCGCGGAGCATCAGGCTCAGGCCGCCGAGCATCTTCTTGGCCGCATCGCTCGCCTCCCCCTCGGGGATGTAGCGCGAGACGCCGCGCGGCTCGTCGTGATTCTCGATGATGTTGGCGAGCAGGCCGACGCCCTGGGCCTGTGCCTGCGAGCAGAGCATCGCGTCGCGCCACATGTCGGGGGTCACGCGCTCGCGCTGGCTGACCCCGGCGGGGCTGCGGCCGAGCTTTTCGGGCGCGAAGTCAAAGATCGTGGAGAAACAGCCCTCGTCGCCGATGAAGCGCCCCAGATCCTCGTCGCGTGTGTCGAAGAGCTCGGCGATCGAGAAGGCGTCGTGCTTGCGGAAGGTCTCCCGCGCCATCTCGTTCAGGAATTCCAGCACGCCGTCGACGCACTTGGGCTGGGGGATGGAGCACAGGCCGTCGGGACGGTCGGCCGGCAGATCGCGGAAGGGCAGGTCTTTTTTGATGTTGATGATCGCGTCAATGCGAAAGCCCGCGATGCCCCGGTCAAGCCACCAGTTGATCATCCGATAGACCTCCTGGCGCAGGGCGGGGTTTTCCCAGTTGAGATCGGGCTGCTTGCGATGGAAGTAGTGCAGGTAGACGTAATCGTCGTGCCCGGGCAGGGGCGACCAGACGGGCTCGCCGAAATAGGCGCGCCAGTTGGAGGGCATCGGCGCTCCGGGCGCGTGCTTCCGGATGTAGAAGTACTGCCCGTAGGGGCCTTCCGGGTCGGCGCAGGCCTTGCGGAACCATTCGTGCTCGTCGGAGCAGTGGTTGACGACCAAATCCATCACCACGGCCATGCCCCGTCGCCGCGCTTCGCCGATCAGCCGGTCCATGTCCTCCATCGTGCCAAAGCGGGGGTCGATCGCCTGGTAGTCGGAGATGTCGTAGCCCTGGTCCGCCAGGGGAGAGGGATAGACCGGCGAGAGCCAGATCAGGTCGATGCCCAGCGCCGCGAGGTCGTCCAAACGCGAGATGACGCCGGGGAGGTCGCCGATGCCGTCCCCGTTGCTGTCTTGAAAGCTCTTGGGCCAGATTTGATAGGCTGTGGAGAGATGCCACCATTCTTTGCGCATCGCAGGATATCCTTTCCGAAGGTTCGCGCTCCGCATGGGGAACGCAGGGTCAAGGGATTTTGCGTGTCTGCCGCTCGAGGCACTCGTGCATGAAGACCATCACAAGAAGCAGGAGCAGGAGCATGAGGGGGAAGAGTCGCAGGGAAAGAATTTGAGAGAGCAGCCCGAAGGCGGGCGGCATGATCGCGGTGCCCACGTAGGCGGCAGCCATCTGCAGGCCGATCATCGCCTGGGAGCGCGCCGCGCCAAAGTGCGCCGGGGTCGCGTGGATGAGGCTGGGATAGACCGGCGCGCAGCCCGCCCCGATGAGAATCAGCCCCGCCAGCGCGATGCGCCCGGGGAAGAGGAGCAGGGCGATCCCAAGGCCCAGCAGGGCGGCGCCCAGGCGAACCATCTGCCGGTCGCAGAGCACATAGCTGATGAACCCGCAGAGCCCTCGCCCCGCCGTGATGCCGATGAAGAAGAAGCCGCCGAAGCGCGCTGCGCCGACCGTGTCGATTCCCCGGTGCGCGACCAGCCAGCTCGAGGCCCAGAGGCCGACGGTCTGCTCCAGCGCGCAGTAGCAGAAAAAGCAGAGCATCACGGACAGCGCGCCGGGGATGGAGAGGGTCTCTCTCAGGCGCAGGGGCGGATGCGGTGGCTCGTGCATCTCGGAAGCCTCAGCACGCGTCCGCCAGAGCGGCAGGGTGAGCAGGAGCACGAGGGTGATGGCGGCCTGCAGGAGGGCGATGATCCGATAGCCCATCGTCCAGGGCTGACTGCGCGAGAGGACGGCGCCCATGACCATCGGCCCGGTCAGCGCGCCCACGCCCCACATGCAGTGCAGCCAGGACATGTGCCGCGAGGCAAAGTGGAGCGCGACGTAGTTGTTGAGCGCCGCGTCGACCGAGCCCGCGCCCAGCCCATAGGGGATCGCCCAGAAGCAGAGCTGCGCAAAGCGAGAGGAGAGGGAGAAGCCCAGGAGCGCGATCGACGTCAGCCCCACGGAACAGGCTGTCACCCGACCGGCGCCCCAGCGGCAGATCAGGCGCTCGCTGAGTAGGCTGGAGACGACTGTCCCCAGCGCGATGATCATAAAGAGGATGCCCGAGGCGGAGAGGGGCACGCGCAGCGCCCCGACCATCGTCGGCCAGGCGGAGCCCAGCAGCGCGTCGGGCAGGCCGAGGCTGATGAAGCACAGGTAGATCAGGGCAAGCAGGGTGGCAAACATGAATCCTCCATGAGGTTTTTGCCCATTATACATCGGGCGGGAAGGAAAGGCCACAGGAAAGAAGCCCTGAAGGACCTCAAAGCCGCTGAAATTTTGCTCTTGTGCGCGGACGCTTTCCCGGGCTATAATGTATCGGATATGCCCAAAGGAGAAAGGATGGTGAGCCGGGTGGACGTGAGCGACAGTACAGCGCACGGTTCGGGAGACAAACCCCGCCCGGCGCCGCCGGAGGGCTAAGACCCGATGCCATGCCGTTCGTCACTGCCGGATGCCTGGGGGAGACCCCGGACGATGAAAGAAAGGAACGAAGCGCATGGAAGAGAATCAGAACCTCCGTCCGGATCCGATGGATCCGAAGGAGGAGGTCCAAAACGAACCCGCCGCATCCGTCGGCGCGGAAAAAGAGCCGTCCCGTCCCGAGGAGGGGCGGCGCAAGGCGCACGAAGCCGAGGCGGCCGAGGAGGGCGAGCTCACCGAGCACCCTGACTACGCCCAGGACCTGCTCGACACCCTGCACAGCGACCTTCCGCTGATAGAGAAGATCGAGCGCCTCCAGGGCTACCACGAAAACGACATTGCCGAAATCCTGCCGAGCCTAACCCAGGCCGAGCGCATGCGCCTCTATCGCATCCTGGGCAAGGAGATGACCGCCGAGGTCTTCGCCTACCTCGAGGATCCGGAGGAATTCATCGGGGAGTTCGACGTCGAGCAGATGGCCGACATCGTCGAGAACATGGACGCCGACGACGCCGTCGACTTCCTGGAAGACCTGCCCGAGTCCCAGCAGGATGCGATTCTCGCCCACATGGACGAGGAGAGCCGCCGCGACATCGACCTCATCCAGTCCTACGACGACGATGAGATCGGCAGCAAGATGACGACCAACTACATCTCGATCGTGCGCGGGCTCACCGTTAAGCAGGCGATGAAGTCCCTGGTCGAGCAGGCGGCTGAAAACGACAACCTGCAGACGATCTACGTCCTGGAGGCCGACCAGACCTTTGCTGGCGCAATCGCCCTGCAAGACCTGATCCGCGCGCGGGAATACGAGAGCCTGAACGACCTGATCGTCGACTCCTATCCCTTCGTCTACGCGCACGAGAGCGTTTCCGACTGCATCGAAGAGCTGCGCGACTACAGCGAGGACTCCATCCCAGTGCTCAGCGCCGACCGCAAGCTTCTGGGCGTCATCACCTCGCAGGACCTCATCGAGGTCGTCGACGACGAATTGGGCGAGGACTACGCGAAGTTCGCCGGCCTGACCGCAGAGGAAGACCTCAACGAGCCGCTCCACCAGAGCATGAAAAAGCGCTTGCCCTGGCTCATCACGCTGCTCGGCCTGGGCTTGGTAGTCAGCACGGTGGTCGGCCGCTTCGAGGTGGTTATGAGCGCGCTCACGATCCTCGTCGCCTTCCAGTCTCTGGTGCTCGACATGGCGGGCAACTGCGGCACACAGGCGCTGGCCGTGACCATCCGCGTCCTCTCCGACGAGGCGCTCACCCCCCGGGAGAAGTTTGGCCTGGTACTCAAGGAGGCGCGTGTGGGCATGAGCAACGGCCTTGTGATGGGCATGATTGCGACCCTCTTCTGCGGGCTGTTCATCTACTTTGGCCGCGGGCTGGGGCTGGGAACCTGCTTCCTGCTCTCCGGCTGCATCGGCATCTCGCTGACGATCGCCATGACGATCTCGGGCATCGGCGGCACGGTGATCCCGATCTTCTTCAAGAAGGTCGGCGTCGACCCCGCGGTCGCCTCCGGCCCGCTGATCACCACCCTCAACGACCTGATCGCCGTCATCACCTTCTATGGCCTGGCATGGGTGCTGCTGATCAACACCCTCCACCTCAACGAGCTCTTCGCCTAACCCAAATGATGCATGCGCCCCGCACAGCCAGGCTGTGCGGGGCGATCTTTATGCGCTTTGGGTGTGCCTGGGCAGGAATTTGCGGCACAAAAACGCGCCGCCTTTACGCAGCCAGTTTTGCTTGCCCAGGAAGACGTAGGGCACGTCCCGATAGGGCACGGCGTTTTGCTCCAGCCAGACGTCGAGCAGGCGCTCGCCGACAAAGCCGAAGACCCGCGCATCGTTGGGGCTGTAGCCCGAGAGGTCGAGCCGCTGCTCCAGGCAGCCCAGCACGTCGAAGAGGAAGGCGCAATAGGCATCGGCCAGCGCGCGCCGCATGATGAACATGTTGAAGCGATGCCCCCATGTGCGGCGCATCACGCGGTCAAAGGCCGCAAGATACGCCGGATATCGCGCCTCCAGAATCTCGCGCGTGCACCGCAGATCCTGTTCGTGGTGGGCGTGGGCGTATTGGCTCCAGTTCGTCTCGATGAGATAGTGCCGGGGCGCGGGGAGGAGCACGTCGCAACGCGACAGCAGCGCTTCAATCTCATCGCTGCGCAGGATGCGGCTGCGCTTGCCGCCAAGCCCCCGGCGCGCAAAATGCCGCCGGTAGTGTGCCAGCCCCAGCGCGTCGCTCGGGAGGTTTTTCCAGGCCCAGTACAGACCGGTCAGCTCGCAGTAGTTTGGGTTTTTCCGGCTGATCTGATCGCCCCGGTCGTCGCGCGCAAAGGCCAGCGAGGGCTTTCCCTCTGCGCCCACGTGCAGGGGCAGATAGACCGGATCGTCGGGCATCCATGCGGGCTTGTGGGCGGCGACGAGGATGATGGTTTTCATGCAGGCTCCTCAGACGGTGATCTTTTCACGGTTGATCATCCCGCCGAAGACCGTCATCAGCAGGATCTTGAAGTCGAGCATCAACGACCAGTTTTCGATATACCAGATGTCGTATTCGACGCGCGCGGCAATCGAGGTGTCGCCGCGCAGGCCGTTGACCTGCGCCCAGCCGGTGATGCCGGGTCGAACCTGCTGGCGCACGAGGTAGCGGGGGATTTCCTCGCGGAAATGCTGCACATGGTGGGGCACCTCCGGACGGGGACCGATCAGGCTCATGTTTCCGCTCAGGACGTTGAAAAACTGGGGGAGCTCATCGAGGCTGAATTTTCGGATGAACGCGCCAAAGCGCGTCTTGCGCCGATCCGCGTCGGTCGTCCAGCCGGTGCTTTCGGTCCCGGTGATGCGCATGCTGCGGAACTTGAGCATCTGGAAGGGCTTCTTGTCGCGCCCGATGCGCTCCTGGCGGAAGAGGATCGGGCCGGGGCTGGACAGGCGCACGCCCAGGGCGACCAGCAGCATGATCGGGCTGGTGAGCGCGATGAGCGCGAGAGCGCCGAGGATGTCGATCAGCCGCTTGATGCTCGCGGCGAGCAGGTTGTCCAGCGGCGTGGAGCGCATGTCGATCAGCTTGGTCTGCCCGACCGAATCGACGATCGGATGGCTGGGGTAGAAGGCGTTGTAGAAGGGGATGAGGCTCACGCGGAAGCCTTCTTTGTCGGCGGTCGCCAGGATCTGGGGAACGACCGGGATCTCCTGCGGCTCGAGCGCGACGACGATCTGCCAGGGATCGTGTGAGGCGGCGGAGCGGGTGAATTCGCCGTAGTCACCCAGATAGGGGACGGGAAGGCCGGCCGAAGCCTTGGCGTAATATCCGATGACATCGATGCCCAGATGGGGCGCTTTTTTGAGGTCGATGAGGTATTGCGCGGCCTGCTGGCCGCTTCCGATGAGCAGCACGTGCTTGGGATGACGGCGCAGGGTGTAAAGGCGCAGGGCGCGCAGCAGGGCGCGCCAGGCCGAGAGCGTTAGGCAGGCAAAGAGCCAGAAGAGCCAGAGTACGAATCGGGAGAAGTCCGCCTCGTGCCGAAGGAAAAGATACCCCGTGAACGTGAGGACGCTCAGCGCCTGAACCAGCCAGATCGAGCCCAGGATGTCGCGGAAGTGCCGGTGCCGATCGAGCTTGTAGTGGGACAAGCCGTAGAAGATGAAGACTGTCAGCAGGGCATAGGCCACGATGAGCAGGACGCTCGCGGGCGCGTCATAGTCAAAGCGCGGCGTGCCGCGAAAGACCTGAAAGCGCACGAAGACCGCGGCGAGATACGAGAAGACGATCAGCGCGGCCTCCAGCACCATCTGCAAAAACTCTCGAATGCGGCGGTTGTCCTGACGCATGGCGATCTCCTTTTGCCCGTTGGCGTTGGTGTTTCTCGAATTGTATCACATGCGCCCCCCGAAGTCCAGAAGACGCCCTCAAATGCGCAGAAGCGGCGATTCAGCCGGCTGCAAAACTTTATTGCACAATTTTTCACGATACAATTGTATTTTGAGCCGATTGGGACTATAATAACCCCATCTTCCCGGAGTCCATCCGGAAAAACCGAAAGGAGATTTTTGTGCAATGAAGAAGATCCTCTGTACGATGCTCGCCCTGGCGCTGCTGCTGGGCGCGACGCTGGCGCTGGCGGACGAGAACGTTCTGGTCATCTACTCTCCCAACTCCGACACCGAGGTTGAGAACGTTCTGCCCGCCTTTGAAGAGGCTACAGGAATCACCGTCGACCTGCTCTCCATGGGCACGGGCGAGTGCGTCACTCGTATCGAATCCGAGAAGGACAACCCGCAGGCTGACGTCATCTGGGGCGGCATGAACTACGGCATCTATCTCCAGCACCCTGAGCTCTGGGCGGACTACACCTCCCCGAACGATGCGCTGATCGACGAGGGCTATCGCCAGGGCGAACTGCGCGCCTACAGCAACACGAACCTCTCCGGCTCCGGCTGCCTGATCGTCAACAAGACCCTGGCCGCGGAGCTGGGCGTTGAGATCAAGGGCTATGCCGACCTGCTCAACCCCGCGCTCAAGGGAAAGATCGCCTCGGGCGACCCGACCAAGTCCTCCTCCGCCTGGGCAGAGCTGACCAACATGCTCCTGGTCATGGGCGAGCAGCCCTATGACGAGGCCGCTTGGGGCTATGTCGAGCAGTTCGTGGCGCAGCTCGACGGCATCCAGCTTGACTCCTCTTCCGCGATCTACAAGGGCGTGGCCGACGGCGAGTACGTGGTCGGCGTCTCCTACGAAGATCCCTGCATCCGCATGCTCGCCGACGGCGCCGACGTCTACGTCGTCTACCCGGCTGAGGGCGCGGTGTGGCTCCCCTCTGCAGCTGCGATCGTCAAGGGCGCGCCGCACGAGGAGAACGCGAAGAAGTTCATCGACTTCCTGCAGTCCGACGAGGGCCAGGGCATCTACGCGTCCCTGACCACCCGCGCGGTCAACTCGAAGCTCCCGCTGGGCAACGAGTTCATGAAGCCCTTCAGCGAGATCAACGTCGTCTTTGAAGACATTCCGTTCTGCGCGGAGCACAAGACCGAGTGGCAGGCGCGCTACGCCGAGATCCGCGACCGCCGCTGATTGCGCAAGGCAAGGTCTATCACACATCGGGCTGGTCGTTCGATCAGCCCGATTTTTAAGCCACCAGTATCTAGAAAGAAAAGGGAGTACGAGCGATGAGCGTCAACATCAACGTCAAGCACGTGATCAAAAAATACGGCAACAACACCGTCATCCCCGACCTGAACGTCGAGATGCGCGAGGGCGAGTTCTTCACGCTGCTGGGTCCCTCCGGCTGCGGCAAGACGACCCTGCTGCGCATGATCGCGGGCTTCAACAGCATCGAGGGCGGCGACATCTTCTTCAACGACCGCCGTATCAACGACCTGGATCCCGCCAAGCGCAACATCGGCATGGTCTTCCAGAACTACGCGATCTTCCCGCACCTCTCCGTGCGAAACAACGTCGCCTTCGGCCTCAAGGAGCGCAAGCTGCCCAAGGACGTCATCGCAAAGCGCACCGAGGAGTTCATGCGTCTGATGCACATCGACGAGTACGCCGACCGCATGCCCGACCGCCTCTCCGGCGGCCAGCAGCAGCGCGTCGCGCTCGCCCGCGCCCTGGTCATCCAGCCCGACGTGCTGCTGATGGACGAGCCGCTTTCCAACCTCGACGCCAAGCTGCGCGTCGAGATGCGCACGGTCATCAAGGAGATCCAGAATCGCGTGGGCATCACGACCGTCTATGTCACCCACGACCAGGAGGAGGCCATGGCGGTCTCCGATCGCATCGCCGTCATGAACCTGGGCGTCATCCAGCAGATCGGCACGCCCAAAGCCCTCTATCAGCGCCCCGCCAACCTCTTCGTCGCCTCCTTCATCGGCCGCACGAATATCCTGGAGGCGAGCCTTGCCACGTCCGGCACCCCGATGCTCACCTTCGAGGGCGGCTACAGCGTGCCCATGCCCAATGTCCTGCCCGAGCATTGCACGGGCGCGACGATGCCGGTCAAGGTCTCCGTCCGTCCGGAGGAATTTGTCATCACGACCACGGGCGAGGGCATACCGGCGCGCATCGACGACTCCGTCTTCCTGGGCCTCAACACGCACTACTTCGTCTCCACGGCTTCCGGCGTGCGCGCGGAGATCATCCAGGAATCGCAGATCGACAGCATCCTGCCCAAGGGTATGGAGGTTCGCCTGGTAGTCAAGGCCGAGAAGATCAACGTGCTCACCGAAGACGGCGAGCGCAACATGCTGACCGGCGTGCAAAATGACAAACGGGAGGCATAAGATGGCTCAGAAAAAAAGAAAGGCGGACGTGTGGACGCTGCTCTCGCTGGCGATCCTGGCGGTCTACGGGCTGTTCCTGCTCTATCCGCTCTTCCGCCTGCTCATCGAGTCGGTGACCCGCGAGGGACATTACACCTTCGAGTATTTCATCAAGTTCTTCTCCAATCCCTTCTACGGCCAGACGCTCATCAACTCCTTTGCGCTCTCCTTCTCGGCCACGATCGTCTCGCTGGCCCTGGGCGTTCCGCTGGCTTACTTCTACAACCTCTATGAGATCAAGGGACGCAACTTCCTTCAGGTCATCATCATCCTGTGCTGCATGTCCGCGCCCTTCATCGGCGCCTACGCCTGGGTTCAGCTGCGCGGCAACAACGGCATCATCACCCAGCTGATCAAGCAGCTCACCGGCATCAAGCCGCCGACGATCTACGGCTTCCGCGGCATCGTGACCGTGCTCTCCCTGCAGCTCTATCCGCTGGTCTTCCTGCTGGTCTCCGGCGCGCTCAAGAACGTCGACAGCTCCCTGCTCGAGGCGGCGCAGAACATGGGCGTGGGCGGCACGCGGCGCTTCTTCAAGATGATCATCCCGCTGTGCATGCCGACGATCCTGGCCTCCGCGCTGCTGGTGTTCATGCGCGCCTTTGCCGACTACGGCACGCCTCTTCTGATCGGGCGCGGCTATCAGACCTTCCCCGTCATCATCTACAACGAGTACTTTGGCGAGACGGGCACAGACCACAACTTCGCCGCGGCTGTCTCGGTCGTCGCCATCGTCATCACGGCGCTGATCTTCCTGGTGCAAAAGTGGGCGTCCAACCGCTTTGAGTTCCACATGAACGCTCTGCACCCGATCGAGCGCAAGCCGGTGCACGGAGTCAAGTCCTTCTTCATCCACCTCTACACCTACGTCATCGTCTTCCTGGCCTTCATGCCCCAGATGTACGTCATGTACTGCTCGTTCCGCAACACGAGCGGCAAGATCTTCGTCAAGGGCTACGGGCTGGGCAGCTACCGCAAGATCCTCAAGGATCTGCCGCTGGAGATCAAAAACACCTTCCTCATCGGCCTGCTCGCGCTCCTTGCGGTGATCCTGCTGGCGATCATCATCGCCTACCTCGTCGTCCGCCGCCGCAGCGCGCTCAACGACGTGATCGACACGGTCTCCATGGTGCCCTACATCATCCCCGGATCGGTCGTGGGCATCGCCCTGGTCGTCGCCTTCAACAAGCAGCCCTTCGTCCTCACTGGCACGATGTTCATCATGATCGTCGCCCTGTGCATCCGAAGGATTCCGTACACGATCCGAAGCTCGGTCGCCGTGCTCCAGCAGATTCCGATCACGGTCGAAGAGGCTGCGATCTCCCTGGGCTGCACCAAGCTCGAGGCGTTCTTCAAGGCGACCGTACCCATGATGCGCGCGGGCATTCTCTCTGGTGCGATCCTCAGCTGGGTGACGATCATCACCGAGCTGGCCACCGGCGTCATCCTCTACAACCGCAAGACGATCACCCTGACCCTGGCGATCTACGGACAGGTGACCCGCGGCTCCGACGGCCCCGCCGCGGCGCTGGCGACAATCCTCAACCTCCTCACGATCACCTCCATGCTCCTGTTCCTCAAGTTCTCCAAGAACAAGGACATTTCGTTCTAAGCGGTTTGCCTGTGCAGCCGCCCGAGCGGACAAAAGACAGAATCCCGCCTCCCCGGCGGGATTTTGTCGTGCCCACAAGCGCGGCGAATGGCCAATGAGGCGAAGAGGGCTTACTGTTCATCCTGAAATGAAAAGCCACCCGTCGAAGCGACGGATGGCCTGTATGGAAAGCGTGTTTCAGGCTGTGGGGATGGGCGTAGGAGAGGAAGAGGGGACGGGTGTCAGCTCCGGCGCATCGGGCGTCTCTGCGGGGGCGGGGGTGTCCTCTGTGGGCGGAAGATCGGAATCGGATGGGGCAGGGGCGTCTGGCGGTGTCTCGGTGTTCGACGGGACGGGGGTGTCCGCTGCAGGCGGCGTCTCGGTGTCCATCGAGTCGGGGGTGGTTTCGCTCTCGGGGGTTGCGCTGGACTCGTCGGCGTCGGGCAAGTCCGATTCTGCGGAAGGCAGCGGACGAGGCGACGGGCTCGGCGTGTCGGGCGCAGAATCCGCCGTCGGCGTCGCGCTGGCCAAGGGCGCGGAGGGGGTTGGCGCAAGAGCCATCACTTCGTCGATCGAGGAGGTGATCTCCGGGAAGAGCGGGGCGAGGGAGGAGACGCTCCGCTCGCCATCGACCAGGTAGCAGTCGTCGAGGATGGCGTGGGCCATGCTGCCCTCGTCGGGAACGAGCAGGGAGAGGCCGGGATCTCCCGAGGTATCCTGTACGCTGCCCCCGAGCAAAGCGCCGGAGAGGCTGACGGAAGAGGAACCGGCCGCACCGAGCAGCAGCAGCGCATTGCCGCCGTGGCCCAGGCCGTCGCCGCCGGTGAGGTCGCCCTCGATGCCCACGAAGGTCTGCCCTTCGATGGAGACGATCTCCAGGCCGTCGCCGCCGATCTGACCGCTTCCGCCGCGGATGCTTCCGGTGACCGAAATATAGGCGTCGTCGCGCAGGTCGTGCAGGTTGAGCGCATCTCCGCCGATGCCCTCGCCGTTGCCGCCCGTGATCTGCCCACCCAGCAGCAGCGTGCCGCCCGAGAGGAGCGGAGAAACGAGCACGCCGGTTCCGCCGTCGGGGCCTTCGCCGCCGACGATGCGTCCTTCGAGTCCGGCATAAAAGGCGCCGCCTTCATGGCGGATCGACACGCCCTCGGCGCCCTTTCCGCCCACGACCTCAGCGCCCGGCTCGATGAGCAGCATTCCGCTTCCGTCAAAGCGCAAGCCGGGCTGACCTTCGCGGCCGAGGACGCGCGTGCCCTGGGCGAGGATCAGCTCGTTTACGCCCCGGGCCTCGATCCCGTCCTCGACCGTGATGCCCGAGAGGGTCAGACGTGTTCCCTGGAGTGCAAGGCCGCGCACGGACGAACCACGCTCGCCGCCGGAAAGCGTGAGCTCCACGGCGGGAAGGGGTTTGCCCTGTAGGTCGATCTCGCCCTGTAGGAGGACGGTGTCGCCGTCCTGAGCGGACTCGAGCGCAGCCCAAAGTGCAGTCTCGGAGCGCACGGGCCCCAGCACCTGGGCAGAGCAGGCCGAAAAGAGGCAGAGCCCTGCGAGCCAAAGCGCGAAGAATCGTTTCATCATATATCGTCCTTTCTGCAGGAAACCGTCATCCAGGGGGTGCGCAAGTGTGGAATGGATTGTATTATACCATCGTCGTCGAAATACTGCAAGTTTTGCGCTTGACCAACCGGGGAGAGCTATGCTAAAATCAAGCGTCAATGCTGTCGTGATGACCGTGCCAGCCCTTGGCGAGTCGCCGGTTACCGATAAGTACAAATGCAACGGGAGGAAGTTAGCATGATTACAGCAGGTGAATTCCGCAAGGGCGTTACGATCGAATGGGAGAGCGGCGTCTGGACGATCGTCGATTTCCAGCACGTCAAGCCGGGCAAGGGCGCCGCATTTGTGCGCACCAAGCTCAAGAATGTCATGACCGGTGCCGTCGTCGAGCGTTCCTTCAACCCGACCGACAAGCAGCCGCGCGCGACCATCGAGACCAAGGAAATGCAGTACGTCTACAACGACGGCGCGTTCTACTACTTCATGGACCAGGAGACCTTCGAGCAGATCCCGCTGACCTTCGACCAGGTCGAAGACGCGATCCAGTTCATGAAGGAAGAGACCATGGCCACGGTGCGCTTCTTCAAGGGCAATGCCTTCTCCGTTGAGGCGCCGAACTTCGTCGTCCTCGAGGTCACCGAGACCGAGCCCGGTTTCAAGGGCGACACGACCAGCAACACCACCAAGCCCGCGACCCTCGAGACGGGCTACAAGATCGCCGTTCCGCTCTTTGTCAACATCGGCGACAAGATCCGCGTCGACACGCGCGACGGGTCCTACATGGCCCGCGCCTGAGCGAGAGGCACGAGGCAACCGAAGGCCGCCGGATCGTCTGCCGTTGCGCCTGTGGCGAGCAGACGAGCTTTCCGGTCGAGACCTTCTGCAAGACCCCGCTTGCGCGCACTGCGGGAAGCGCGTATTTGAAAAAGAGCTCCCCGAGTGAGCCGATATCCAGGGCTGGAGGCGAGGCGCATGGCGCTTGCTCCAGCCTTTTCTGTCATCTAAAGGAGAAGTTTGAAACAGTTGACTAACGAGCTGCCGGAAAGAAGGGTAAAGCAAACAGGC
>R15__coassemble_324_pt1 | contig 93276 bp, 104 predicted proteins | sample R15__metabat2_low_PE_033 | metagenome-assembled genome bin R15
GATCGGGTCGCGTTCTTCCTTTTCTGTATCGTTTTCAAGGATCTCGCCGTCCGCTTGCCCGCCTTTTTCAAGGCCGTTCCCGCTGACAGCTAGGCTATATTAACACAACCCCTTTGCGATGTCAATACCCAAAATGAAGTTTTTTGGGTTTTTCAGTACACGATCACCGTTTTCCCCTCCCCCCCATGCGGCAAGCGCTTTGACTTTCCCAAAAATCACATCTCTTTCAGACCCATCGCTTCCTCTATATAGGACACATACGAGCGACCTGCCGCGCGCTTTTCTTTTGCCGACCTTTGTGCTATCATGAGCAGGATATAAGGAGGAATCGGCATGGAACAGACAAATGTTCGGCATCCCTTTGTCATCATCGACGGCAACAGCCTCATGCACCGTGCTTTTCACGCCCTTCCCTTACTCACCAATGAAGCAGGCGTCTACACCAACGCTGTGTACGGCTTTCTCGGCATGATGCTTCGCGTGATCGAGGAGGAGCGCGCCGATTCTCTGGCGGTAGCCTTTGATTTGCATGGTCCCACCTTCCGCCACACCGATTACAAGGACTATAAAGCCGGACGCAAACCCACCGCGCCCGAGCTTGCGCCCCAGTTTTCTTTGATTCAGGATTGCTTGACGGCGATGCACGTTCAAATCCTCACCAGCCCCAGCTTCGAGGCCGACGACATCCTGGGCACGATGGCCAGGCGCTGTGAGCAGGCCGGCATCCCGGCATTGCTGGTCACGGGCGATCGCGATGCGCTTCAGCTTGCGACGAGCGGCACGACCATCCTGTACACCAAACGGGGGGTGAGCGAGGTTGTGCGCTACACGCCCGAGCAGGTCTTGCTCGACTTCGGCGTCCCCCCCGAGCATATTCCCGACCTCAAGGGGCTGATGGGCGATGCCAGCGACAACATCCCCGGCATCCCCGGCATCGGTGAAAAGACAGCGGTCAAGCTTCTTAGTGCCTACGGGACATTGGAAGAGGTGCTTGCGCACACCGACGATCTGCGTGGCAAGCAACGCGAGCGCCTGATCGAAGGCGCTGCCTCCGGCATGCTGAGCAAGAAGATCGCAACCATCACCCGCGAGGTTCCCCTCGACATCCCGCTCGAGGCCTGCCGTCTCCACGATCTTTCCGACGGGCGAGACTTCCTCGCCAAGCTCGGCATGAAGAGCCTCCTCTCGCGTCTGGATAAGCTCGCCGGCGACTCGGTAGCGGCAAAGCCCGAGCGCGCCTGGCCTGAACCCCTTCAGCTAACCAACCCAGAGACCGTTCATCGATGGATCGAACAGGTTCAAGGGACTCTGACCGCCGTGCTCCTGGTGGACAACGGATTTTCGCTCGCAGGGGATGACGCACTCGCCTTCATCCCCTTCCGCGAGGGATTTCTGGGGGATGGACTCGACTTTGAGGAGGCCGTCCATGCCCTCATGCCTCTTTTCGACGGGCAGAGACCGTTGCTCCTCTACGACGCAAAGTATCTGATGACCCAGCTCTCCCCGCTGGGCGTCACCCTACGTGCCCCCTTTGAAGACGAGCGCATCGTCGCTTACCTGCTCGCACCCCAAGTCAGCCGGGTCACGCCGCCCGTGCATGCCGGCGCACTGCTCGACGCCTTTTCGCAGGACTACGCCACGCTCTGCGCCCAGCAGATGGAGTCCCTCTACCGTACCATCGAACTGCCGCTGGTTCGCACGCTCTTTGGCATGGAGCGCGAGGGCTTCCGCGTCAACCGCGAAGAGCTCTTGAGGCTGGGCGCGGGATACGCCGAGCAGATCGAGGCTCTGCGCCAGGAGGTCTTTTCGCTCACCGGTGGGGAGGCCTTCAACCTCAACAGCACGCAGCAGCTGGGCGAAGTGCTCTTTGAACGGCTGGGTCTGCCCGCGAAGAAGAAGACCTCGCGAGGGTATTCGACCGACGCGGAGGTGCTCCAGCAGCTCTCCCCCCTCCATCCGGCGATCGACAAGATCCTGCAATACCGCCAGATCGCAAAGCTCAAGAGCACCTACATCGATGGGCTCCTCTCGCTCATGGGTGGCGACGGGCGCATCCACACGACCTTCGACCAAACCACGACCGCGACCGGACGCATCTCCTCCTCCGAGCCGAATCTTCAAAATATCCCCGTGCGCACCCAGATGGGCCGAGAGATCCGCCGCGCTTTCGTGGCGCGCGAGGGGCATGTGCTGTTGGACGCGGACTATTCGCAGATCGAGCTGCGCCTGCTCGCCCATCTCTCGCAGGATTCGGCGATGTGCGACGCTTTCCGGCGCAGTCAGGACATCCATCGCCGCACAGCCTCCGAGGTCTTCGGCGTGCCGCTTGAGGAGGTCACCCGCGAGATGCGTTCCTCAGCGAAGGCGGTCAACTTCGGCATCGTCTACGGCATCTCCGATTTCGGCCTCGCCAACAACCTGCAGATCTCGCGCAAGGAGGCCGCCTCCTTCATCGCGCGCTACTTTGAGCGCTATCCCGCGGTTCACCGCTTCATGGAAGCCTGTGTCGCCCAGGGCAAATCCGAGGGCTATTCGGTCACGATGTTCGGCCGACGCCGACCGCTGCCGGAACTCTCCTCCCCCAACTACACCCGCCGCCAGTTCGGCGAACGCGCGGCGATGAACACGCCGGTGCAGGGCGCGGCGGCGGACATCATCAAGATCGCGATGAACGCGGTCAGCGAGCGGCTCGCGGCGGAGGGCTATGCCGCCCGCCTCATCCTGCAGGTGCACGACGAGCTGATCGTCGAATGCCCCGAGGCCGAGGTAGAAGCCGTATCCCGCCTCTTGCGCGAATGCATGGAGGGCGCGGCCGAGCTTCGTGTTCCACTGATCGCGGAGGTTACCTCCGGCGCCTCCTGGTACGAAGCCAAATAACGCCCCGAGCCTGCCTCGTGTTCCGCGTTCCACCGGGGGTCCACCCCATCCCACACCGACCCCATGGAGTACCCTATGAACATCGCGATCACCGGTTCCATCGCCACGGGCAAGAGCGCCGTCACGAGCTATCTGAAGGCAAAGGGCTATCCCGTCGTCGACGCGGACGCCCTCTCCCGCGCGCTCACTGCCGAAGGCGGCGCAGCGCTGCCCGCGATCCGCGAGGCCTTCGGCGATGCGGTCTTCTCCGGAGACACGCTCGATCGCAAAGCGCTGGGCGCGCGCGTCTTTTCTGATCCACAGGCGCGCGAGCGGCTCGAGGCCATCCTGCATCCGATGATCCTCGCCCAGATCGAAGCCTTTCTCGCCGCGCACGCGGATTCCCCCGTGCCGGTCTTTGCGGACATCCCCCTGCTCTTTGAATGCGGATGGGAAGGCCTCTTCCAGTCTGTTTGGGTCGTCGCCTGCGCGCCCGAAACCCAGCTTGCGCGCCTGATGGCGCGGGATCAACTGGACTGCGAGCAGGCACAGGCGCGCATCGACGCGCAAATGCCCCTCTCCGAGAAGACCGTACGGGGGGAGGTCCTGCAAAACGACGGCACGCGCGTCGAGCTGTACCGGCAGATCGATGCGCTGCTCGCCCTGCACATGCAGGTTCGCCCCTCGCCCCAGCGCGCGAAAAGCCCGAAGTCCCGGCGTCGTCCCCTCCTGCCCCGCGCGCTTGGCGTTGCGATCGTCCTTCTTCTGGCTGCGCTGCTCACAACCTGCACGGTTGCCATCACCAGGGCCTATCTCGCCCGTCTCGAAGCCCAGCGCCGAGCGGAAGCCGCAGCCGCGGAGCTCGCGCAGCACCCGCTCTACTACGAAGACGCCCTGCTGCACTACGCCGAGGTTCAGGGGCTCAACCCCGCGCTCGTCGCGGCGGTCATCCTCTGCGAATCGAGCTTTAACCCGAGCGCGGTCAGCCGCCTGGGCGCGCGCGGGCTCATGCAATTGATGGAGGACACGGCCGGATGGATCGCCCATCGGCTGGATGAGGACGAGGGATACGCCTTCGACCTGCTCTTTGACCCCGAGACCAACATCCGCTACGGCAGCTGGTATCTGGGCTACCTCTCCCGCCGCTTTAACGGCGACCCGGTCAAGGTCGTCTGCGCCTATCACGCCGGGCAGGGCAATGTCGACGCCTGGCTCAAGAACCCCGACTACAGCAGCGACGGCGTGACCCTCGACCGCATCCCCACCCAGGACACCGCGCAGTATTGCAGGCGTGTGCTCACCGCGGCCGAGGTCTATCAGCGCCGATACTTCGCCCCCGCGACCCCTGCCCCCGAAGGAGGCGCTCCATGAAAAAAAAGGCCCTCTGCCTGATCGCCCTGCTCCTGATGCTCCCGCTTTCCGCCCAGGCCAAGACGACCTCGCTGAACTTTGGCATCGTCTCCCCTGTGGACGCGACGCTGCGCCCGCTGGAGCTCAATCAGCGCGACCTGGTCTCCGTACTCGGCCTTGTCTACGAAGGCCTGTTTCGGATCGATGACGACTATCAGCCCCAACCGTCGCTCGCCTTTTCCTACGAATTTACCAACGAGGGGCGGCGGCTGATCGTCACCCTGCGCGACGACGTGACCTTCCACAACGGCAATCCGCTCACGGCACACGACGTCGTGGCGACCCTGGACAAGATGTACGAGCTCTCCGGATTTGACGGCGACCTCAATTCGACGATCAACCTCGAGGAGCGCGGCCTGTACTACTCCACCTTCTACTCGCTCCGTTCGTGGAGTGCGCAGGACGACCGCACGCTGCTGTTCAACCTGCGCCGCGGTTGCTATGGCGCGCTCTATGCGCTCACCTTCCCGATTCTGCCCGCCTCCGAGATCGAATACGAGACGCCCAGCGGCACGGGGCCCTATCGTTACGACGGCTACGAGCAGGGCAGCCGCATCTGGCTGGCCGTCAACCCCAACTGGTGGCAGCGCCCGCCCCAGATCCGCAACATCAGCGCGAGCATCTATCCGGATTCTGAGAGCGTCCTGGCCGCCTACGACCGGCGCGACATCGACGTGGCGACCTCCCGTTCCATCAACGCCTCCCGCTATTCCGGGTCATACACCTCGTTCTCCATGAGCGCGCGCTCACGCCAGCTGGAGGTCCTGCTCATCAACCGAGCCAACGCCCTCTTCCAAAGCGACGAATCAGGGCAAAACCTCGTGCGCGAGGCGATCTCCTACGCCATCGACCGCAGTGCGCTGATCAACTCGATCTATCAGGGCATGGCGACCCTCGCCTACGGCCCCCTGCCGCCGGGAAGCTGGCTCTCGCAGGAGTCGCTTACAGCCGACCGATACGACCCGCTGATGGCCGCCTCCCTGCTCGATCGCGCGGGCTGGAAGCTAGCCGACGACGGAAACCGCTACAAGAACGGCAAGAAGATGAACACGATCTACCTGCTGGTCTACGACGAGCCCAGTTCGACGGTGCGCACCAACGCCGCCAACAAGCTGCGGGAGCAGCTCGAGGCGGTGGGCTTCTCCGTCACGGTCAACACGCGCCCGCTGGAGTTCGTTCAGGGGAAACTGCGCAGCGGCGACTACACGCTCTGCCTGGCCGCCTTCAACTTCGACATCTCGCCCGATCCCGGGTTCACCGTCACCTCCACGGGCAGCTGCAATTTCACGCGCTACCGCTCCAAGGAGATGAACGACCTGCTGGGCGTATTGCGCAAGAGCTGGACACAGGAGAGCTACCGTGAGGCGATGACGGCCATCCTAGACAAATTCAACGCCGACCTGCCCTACCTGCCGCTCTACTGGCGCGCCAGCGCGCTGCTCACCCGCGCCTCCTTCACCAGCGCCCGCGACATTCGCGAGCTGGAGCTTCTGCGCGGCATCGAGAGCTTTGAGGACTGATCCAGCCCTCTGTCCCCTCTGATTCCCGTCGCTTTTTCGCGCGCATCCTCCTCGGAGGGCGCTCCCGCAAGGCGAAGGGGACGGAACAGCGCCCCGGTTTTACGAAAATCCCCATCCGGTAAAGCGCAGCTGCTCCTCAGCCCTTTGCCCCAGCGCGAGGATCGCCTCGGCCAGCTCCGTATCGTCTTTGGGGACACAAAGGCCCTGCGCCCCACGCGCCGCCAGCGCGCGGCAGCCATCAAAGTCGCTCGATTCGCCCAGAAAGGCGCCCACCCGCGACCAGCCGCCCCGCAGACAGTCACAGGCACCGCGCCAGCTTCCGCCCAGACCGTCGCGCGCGGCGACAACCAGCGCCGGATTGCCGAGCGCATAGATGAAGTGGTTGCGCCAGAGCGCCTTAGCCGGGGAAAAAGGGTGTTCCGGCAGGGTGGCCGAGAGCATCAGGGCGCGCCCTTCTGCCAGCGCCCGTCGGCATCCCGGCGTCTTTTCGGCCTCGGAGAAGCGCTTGGCCGGAAAGAGAATCGCCCGTCCGCCGGCCGCCAGCGCCGCCTCCTGGGCAAAGAGGTCGCATCCCTCCGCCGCGCCGCTGACCAGCACCCGATCCCGCACGGCGAGCACGCGCCCAATCCGCCCGGCGAGCGCCGCCGCTTCCAGCCCCACCTCACGGCTCCCGGCGAGGGACACGCGCGCTCCGCGCAGCACCGAGCGATCGCCCCAGGCAAAGAGATAGGCCGGCGCGCCGCCCCGTAGCGCGCCCAGCGCCTCCGGCCAAGACGCGTCCTGTGGGCGAAGCAGGGCGATGCCGCGCGACGCATAGCGCGCCAGCAGCGCTTCCGCCGCGCGCTCTCCCGCCAGAAGCGCCGCGACCCGTGCGCGCATCGTCTCCGAAAGATCCCGCTCACCCCGGCTCATCAGCGCGCGAAGCGCCCGGTGGGAGATGGGCGCTGCCCCGCCCTCCTCGAGGGGGCAGGTGAGCGCCACGAGCGCCGCATCGGACCAATTCCGCTTGTCCATCCGCATCCTTCTCCTTTGCAAGCTCATACCCCATTCACTCTAGGGAGGTCACCATGCTCAGCAGACCCATGTTCGACCGCATCGCCTTTGCCGGCATCAGCTGGTATGCGATCCTCATCGTCGCCGCCATCGCCCTGGGCGCCCTCCTCGCCGCCCGGGAAACCCGGAGGCGGGGGCTTTCGGACGATCTGATCGTCGACTTCCTCCTGCTCGCGATCCCCTTGGGCATCGTCGGCGCGAGGCTGTACTATGTGTTTTTCCGCTGGAACGAGTATCGGGACGACCTGCTCTCCATCCTCGCCCTGCGCGAGGGCGGACTGGCGATCTACGGCGGCATCCTGGGCGGCGTCGCCGCGGCGCGCATCGTGTGCCGGCGGCACAGGATCTCCCTCTGGGCGCTTTTGGACGCGATTGCCCCCTCCCTCGCCCTGGGCCAGGCGATCGGGCGCTGGGGCAACTACATCAACATGGAAGCCTATGGCCTGCGCCTCTCGAATCCCGCGCTGCAGCGCTTCCCGATTGCGGTCGAGGTGCCGGTCGGGCAGATCTGGTATTGGCACCTGGCGACCTTCTTCTTTGAGTCGATGGTCTGCCTGGCGATCTTTGCGCTCCTGCTCTTCGTCCGGCGGCATCGGCGGCGCACAGGGGACGTCTTCCTTTGGTATCTGCTGCTCTACACCGCCGCCCGAACCGTCATCGAGGGGCTGCGCGACGACAGCCTGACCTTCCTCTCCGACTTCGTGCGCATCTCGCAGGTCCTCTCCGGCTGGGCAGCCTTTGCCCTGGTGGTGCACTTCTTCCTGCGCATCCGCGACCGCATGAGCCTGGTGACCGTCATGCCGGTCGTCACGTCCCTCGCCTGTCTGGCGCTGACCTTCCTGGGCGAATTTGAGCGCAACGCCTACAGCACGCTCTTTTTCTGGTCCCAGCTGCTGTGCGCGGCGCTGGTCGCCCTGATGGCCGCGAGCATCGTGCTCTGGACGCTGGACAGCGGGCACTACGCGATGCGCGACAACGCGCCGCCGCTGTTTGCCGCCCTGTTGCTGCTGGTCGTCTTCCTCTCGGGCATGGGGCGGGCCAACGCCGACAACACCTTCTACGTCACCTGGCGGCAGATCGCCGCGATGCTCAGCCTGCTCGTGTGCGCCTGGCAGCTCTATGCGCCCTTCTGCGGCAGGCAGGAGGCAGAGCGATGAACGCGGTTGTCTCTGTGCGCCGCCTGCGCGGATGCTGCATCCTCACCCTGGAGGATGGCACGGAGCGCCGCCTGCCCCGTCCCATCTTCCGGGGGCTTCACCTTCGCCCCGGGAGCGCCTACGATCCGGAGAAGGTGGAGGCCTACCTCGCCGAGCACGCGCTCTCTGCCGCCTATGAGAAATGCGCGTTCCTCCTGGGCATGCGCAGCCGCACCGAGGCGCAGCTGAGCCGCAGCCTGAGCGAATCGGGCTACACGCCCGAGATCGTGGCGCGGGTTCTTGCGCAGCTGCGCCAGGCGCACTATGTGGACGACACCGCCTTTTGTCAGAGTTGGATCCGCAGGCGGATGGACGCGGGGATCGGCCTCTCGCGCATTCGCATGGAGCTTCGGCAAAAGGGCATCCCCGCCGAGGTCCTCGAGCGTGCCCTGCTCGAGGCCACGGACGATGAGGAACGCCTCTCGGATGGGCTGATGCGTGCCGCCCGCCGCGCCCTGCGCCGATACGACCTGGACGACCCCAGACAGCGGCAAAACTGCATCGCCTCGCTGCTGCGCCGCGGCTTTTCCTATGCACAGGCCAAGGACGCGCTTTGCGCCCTGGAGGAAGAAGAATAAAGACCTCACCCAGCCTTGGGCGAGGTCTTTTGATGGCGGTTCAGGCTTCTTTGCGCTCGATCTTCGCATCCACGGCGTTGCGCTTCACGCTCTCGATGCCCTCGAGCGCCGCGCGCTTGCTGGAGTAAGGCTCGCCGCAGGAGGCGATGATCTGGCCGTTGGTGGCGCGCAGGCGGAAGCGGCACTGGTTTGACTTGTCGAGGTAGACCTGGAACTTCGGATGACGCAGCTCCTGGTAGCCCTCTTCGGTCGTGTCTTCCACGCCCGCGATCGGCGCGTTTTTCATGACGCTGGCGATGCCGGCCTGGCAGGACTTGACGGACTTGTAGACCTCAGAGGTCGCGATCGTCTCGCCGTTGCCGGCTTTGAGATCGAATTTATAGCCAGTGGAGGTCTGCTTTAGGATGAACTTGCCCATAAACGCACGCTCCTTCTGCGGTTTAGCCGCATTTGAATGGGCAAATTATAGCACAATTGTCGTGTCCTCGCAAGAGAGGAAAGACAAAGCGCGCAAAAAAGGGGTTGACAGTTCAGCTGCACGCCCGTATAATCTTCGCATAAACCGCTTTACGGAAGAGAAGTACGGGCGATCCCCTGTTCCAGAGAGCCGCCGACGCTGGGAATGCGGCACAGCGCGCCCCGAAATGGACTTCCCGAGGGCCCTGTCAACGGGCGCTGCCCTATTAGACGGGGACGGGACGCAGACCCGTTATCCAGCTGCGCCGTATGATGGTACGGGCTAAGCGGGCCATATGGCCAAGATGAGTGGCAACACGGAAGCGATTCCGCCTCATGTTTCGAGAGAAACCTGGGGCGTTTTTGTTTTCCCGCCTCCCGCTGGTCCGCACGTTCCAAACGACAGGCAGGAGGTTTCCCATGAAAAAGAGCTTCGTCGCCCTCATCCTCACCCTCGCGCTCCTCTCCGGCTTCGCCCTGGCCGAAAGCCCCGCCTACAAGGTCGGCATCTGCAATTTCGTCGACGACGCCAGCCTCAATCAGATCGTCGAGATGCTCCGCGGCCGGCTGGACGAGCTCGCCCTGGCGCGCGGCGCGTCCTTTGAGGTCCTATACGACAACTGCAACGCCGACGCGAGCGTCATGCAGCAGATCATCGCCAACTTCATCGCCGAGGACGTTGACCTGATGGTCGCCATCGCAACTCCGGTCGCCATGACGATGCAGGCGATGACCGAGGACAACGGCATCCCCGTCGTCTTCGCGGCGGTCTCCGATCCGCTCTCCGCCGGGCTCGTCGAGAGCCTGGAGGCCCCGGGCGCAAACCTGACCGGCACCTCCGACTATCTGGATACCGACGCGGTCTTCCGCCTCCTCTTCGCGCAAAATCCGGACGCCAAGCAGATCGCCCTGCTCTACGACGCGGGGCAGGATGCCTCCGCGACGCCGATCGCCAGCGCCAAGGCGCTGCTGGACGCGCGGGGCGTCGCCTACCGCGAATACACCGGCACGACCGTCCCCGAGGTCATTCAGGCGACGGACGCGCTGATCGCCGACGGCATGGACGCGGTCTTCACCCCGACCGACAACACGATCATGACCGCCGAGCTCTCGATCTACGAAGCCCTTGCCGAGGCTGGCGTGCCCCACTACACGGGCGCGGATTCCTTCGCGCTCAACGGCGCGTTCCTGGGCTACGGCGTGGACTACGCGAACCTGGGCCGTGAGACGGGCGAGATGGTCGCGCAGATCCTGCTGGACGGCGCAAGCCCTGCGACAACCCCGGTGCGCACCTTTGACAACGGCACGGCGACGATCAACACCGAGACCGCCGCTGCCCTGGGGCTCGAGTTTGACGCGCTCGCCACGCTCTTCGCCCCCTACACCACGGCGGTTCGCCCGATCGAGACCGCCGAGAGCTTCTGATCCACCGCCCCCAAAGGAGCCCCCAATGGACTTTTTGAAACTCCTCGACCTCGGACAGACCGCGCTGGAACTGGGTCTGGTCAACGCGCTGACCGTCCTGGCGCTGTTTCTGAGCTATTCGATGCTCGACATCGCCGACCTGTCGACCGACGGCTGCTTCACGCTGGGCGCGGTCGTGGGCGCAATCGTCGCCCTGGCTGGTCATCCCCTGCTCTCCCTGCCCGCGGCGATGCTCGCGGGGGTGTGCTCCGGGCTGGCAACCGGGCTGCTGCAGACGCGCATGGGCGTGCAGAGCCTGCTGGCCGGCATCGTCGTCAACACGGCGCTCTACTCGGTCAACATGGGCATCTCCGGCAACAAGGCGCAGCTCAACCTCAACCGCACCCAGACGATCTTCACCATGGCCAAATCCGCGCTGGCGGACACACCCTTTGCCGGGCAATACCGCCTGCTCGTGGAGCTGCTGATCGTCGCGCTCGTGCTGGCGGGGCTGACCAGCTTCCTCTCCACGCGGCTGGGCCTCTCCATCCGCGCGACGGGCAGCAACCCCGACATGGTACGCTCCTCCTCGATCAATCCGGCGATGACCACAATCGTCGGGCTCTGCCTCTCCGGCAGCCTGACGGCGCTCTCGGGCTGCCTGATGGCCCAGCAGGGCAAGAGCTATGACATCAACCTGGGCAATGGCATGGTGACGGTCGCCCTGGCCAGCCTGCTCATCGGTCGGTCGTTCTTCTCCCGTCGAAGCATCCCCGTGCGTGCCATCGGCGCGGTGGCGGGCGCCTTCCTCTTCCGCCTGATCTACGCGATCGCCCTGCGCCTAAAGATGCCCGGCTTCATGCTCAAGGCCGTCTCCTCGATCATCGTCGTGCTGGCCATCGCCGGACCGTACCTGCGCGCACAGGCCGCCATCACCCTGCGCGGCCTGCGTCGGCGCCAGAAAGGCGGCTGCGCATGCTGAAGCTTCAAAACCTCGCCAAGACCTTCAACCCCGGCACGATGGATGCGCGCCTGGCGCTCGACCACCTGAATCTGACGGTCGATCCGGGCGACTTTGTGACGATCATCGGCGCCAACGGGGCGGGCAAATCGACGTTGTTTGGCGCGATCTGCGGCGACTTCCTGCCCGATGCGGGGCGCATCCTGCTCGACGGACACGACGTGACGATGCTCCCCAGCCACAGGCGCGCCCAGCAGATCGGCCGACTCTTTCAGGATCCGATGCGCGGCAGTGCGCCGGACATGTCCATCGAGGAAAACCTCGCCCTGGCGGCGGGGATGGACGGCTGGGCCTCGCGCATCACCCGGCGCAACCGCGAGGACTTCCGCGAGCGCCTCTCCCAGCTGGGCATGGGGCTCGAGGACCGGATGCGCCAGCGCGTTGGGCTGCTCTCCGGCGGCCAGCGCCAGGCGCTCACCCTGCTCATGGCGACCTACAACCCGCCCAAGCTCCTCCTGCTCGACGAGCACACCGCCGCGCTCGATCCCGGCACCGCGCAAAAGGTGCTCGAAATCACGCGCAGCACGATCGAGGCGCACCACATCACCTGCCTGATGATCACGCACAACATGCGCTCGGCGCTCGACCTGGGCAACCGCACGATCATGATGGACGCGGGGCGCGTCATCTACGACGTCTCGGGCGAGGCGCGACGCGGCCTAACGATTGCCGACCTCACTGACCGCTTCCGCGACGCGCGCGGGCGCGAGCTGGACAACGACCGCATGCTCCTGAGCAACCCGCGATGAAGCGAGGCATCCCCTTTTCCCGAAACCTCAAAACGCCGCCTGCGTCTGCAAGCGGCGTTTTGCGATGGTCAAGTGCTCTCGAAAAAGGCGGCGCGGGGGCATCGTCTCTCCACAACGGCTTTGCCCCTTCTCAGCGCGCAGCCGGCTCGGCGGTGACCAGCACACGCCAAGACTTCTGAAGGTTGTCCTGCGTGACGTCGAGCAAAAGTGTCTCCCCCGTCGCGCCGGGGAGATCCTTCCAGTGCTCCGCGTCCGGGGCGCTCTGCCATTGCAGGGAGAAGGTCGCCCCCTCGTAGCCCTCGAGCACGGCGCGCAGGAGCACCTTCCCGCCCAGGACGTGCTTCTCCCCCTGCCAGGCCATCTCGACGCGCACGCCGCGCTCGGGCGCTTGGATGGGCGCGGGCTCTTCCCCGGCGGGTTCCGCATCCTGCGCTTCCCGCTCCGGCGCGCTCTCCTCTGCGGGGAGATCGGCCGCTTCGCGCTTTGCTTCTTCCTCGAGCGCCTCCGGCTCCTGCGCCTGGGCCGCGTCCGGAACAAATTGCACCAGGCTTCCCAGGATGAAACCCTCGTTGCCCTCTGGATCGCTGACCAGATACCAGGTCTCGCCGGATGCGTTGCGCAGCCCCTTGATGGTGAGCTTCGTGCCGCGCTTGAGCTGGAGGATCATCCCGTACGTCCGGCCGGGCCCCAAGCGCAGGTTGGTGCCACCCTGGGCGACCACCCCCTCGCCGCTGGCCGTCACGACGTTGAACTGGGATTCGCTCGCGCTGAGCGCGCCGTAATGAAAGGCCAGCGTCGTCAGCGGGATTCCCTCGTCGACCCGCGCCCCCTCCTGCCCCGCAAAGAGCGCGGCGCGCTCCCCCTCTTCCAGGGCGTCGACGCGGCGCAGATAGACGTAGGCGACCTCCGGGCGCTCGCCCCCGGCCGTGCGCTGGGTGTCAAAGCGAAGCCGATAGAGGCTCCCCTTTTCGTATTTTCGGGTGCGCTCGGCATAGACGTAGGCCGCCTGGGTCGGATAGCCCAGGGGGTCCTTTCGGTTCGCATCCGCATAGAGGACCGTGCCGCTGGCGATGCGCAGATAGCCCGAGAGGAAGGGCTTCGCGTCCGCATCCTCCGTATCCTCTGCGAGATCCTCCGGATCCGCGATCTGCTCGACGCCCGCTTCCTCAAAGGCCTCCCAGAGATCCACGACCGCCTCTTCCCCCTGCGCGCCGAACAGGGCCAGAAGGCTCAGCCCAAGCGCCAGCAAGGCGGCAGCATTCCATCGTCTCATCGTCCATCCTCCTGTGGGTCTCGGGTTGGCGTTCGTGCATTTCTTCTGATTATAGCAGTCTCAGGCCGCGCTGTCACCCTTGGGTGCGTCGTCCTCGATCCAGGCGATCGGCAGATTCCAGCCGTAGCGCCGGGCCATCATGCGGATCACCACCACCGCGACCGAGGCGATCATCAGCGCGGGCTGGGTCCCCATCCGCTCGTCGAGCAGGCCGTAGAGCAGCGCCCCGATGATCGAGGCGACCGCGTAGATGTGCTTGACGAAGACCTTGGGGGTATGCCCGGTCAGCACGTCGCGCAGGATGCCCCCGCCCACGCCCGTGGTCACGCCGAGAAAACAGCACAGCAGCAGATTCTCGCCAAATCCCACGCGCACCGCGCGGTAATACCCCAGCACCGTGAAGGCCCCCAGGCCGACCGCATCGGAGAAGGAGAGCGCCGAGTCGTACACCCCCATGTGCACCGCCCCGCGGATGAAGCGCCGACGTACGAGGTAGAAGACCAGCGCAGAGGACCAGAAGGCGATGCGCAGATAGAGGGGATCGGTGAAGACTCCGGGCGGGGTGATGCCCAGCATCAGGTCGCGCAGCACGCCCCCGCCCACCGCCGTCACCACGCCCAGGATGAGCACGCCCAGCAAATCGAGCCGTCGGGAGATCGCCGTCATCGCGCCCGACACGGCAAAGGCGACCGTCCCTACGACCTGTAAAATCAAAAGCAGCCCCGAATTGGCCGGCATAGCGTCCTCCCCCAGTTCCAACGAATGTTCTTCTCCGCGCATCCAGCCCATAAGGCGCTGCCCGGATGGAAGCCATTTTGCAAACAGGCCATTTATACACAGGAAGGACGCAAAAGTCAAGCCCAGCCCCATTCCGGGGGAAAAACCAAAGGAAGCCCCGTGCGATCCCGTTTTGCCCTCGTCACGCATCCTCCAGGCAACCGTCAAAAGTCGATCCCCTTCAAGAATTCTTGCAAAAATATGTCGTTTGCGCTATAATCCCCGTGTAAAATGGAATTTATAGAAATTTACTTCGCATTTTTAAATCATCAGGAGGCATCCCCTTGCCGATTCGCAAAGAAATCACCACCGTCGCCAGCGCAGCCATGCCCTTTGAGGAGGATTGGGCGCTCCGACGGTGCCGCTACGCCCCCGAGCAAGCGCCGGTTGGCCGCCTGTGCATCGCCGCGGGCATCCACGGCGACGAGATGATGGGCCAGCTGATCTGCTATGAGATCGCCGCGCGCATCCTCCAGGAGCCCGACAGCCTGGCGGGGATCGTCGACCTCTATCCAATCCTCAACCCCATGGGGCTGGATCAGGGGCGGCGGCGCGTCCCCGTCGGCACGCCGATCGACATGAATTTCTGCTTCCCCGGCCGCCCCGACGGGACGACGCTCGAGGTCCTGTGCCATGCCCTGCTGCACGACATGCTCGGGGCCGATCTGGTGCTCGACGTGCATGCCTCCACGCAGTACAAGAGCGAGCTCTACGAGATCCGCACCAACGAGGCCGACGCCGAGCGGCTGATCCCCAAGGCGCGCGCGCTCTGCCCCGATCTGATCTGGGTCTATCCCGAGCACGCCGCCTACGGCCGCTCGCTGACCTCCGCCCTGTGCAGCGCGGGCACCGACGCACTGATCGTCGAGGCCGACGAGAGACGGCGCAAGCCCCAGGAGATCGCGGGCGGCATCGTCTCCGGCGTGTTCTGCAAAATGCGCGAGATGGGCCTCTGGCGCGGCGCGGCGCGCGAAATGCCCCAGGGCGAGATCCCGATCGTGCGCACGCGCGAGGAGATCTGCCGCGTGACCTGCGAGGCGCCGGGCGTCTACGTTCCCGAGGACCGCATCGGCCAGCGCGTGCGGGAGGGCGAGATCCTTGGATCGGTCATCGACGCGCTGCGCGGTGAGGTGCGCGAGGCCGTCCTGGCCCCCGCCTCCGGGCTCGTCTTCAGCCAGCGCAGCTATTCTGCGGTCTATCCCGGAACGCTGATCGCGCGCATCCGAAAGGAGCCGGTATGAAAAAAGAAGTCCTCTATACCGTCCCCTCCTACTTCCGCGACGACATGGACATCCTCTCCTTTCGCTTTGGCAAGGGCGAAAAGAGCTGCGTCGTGCTGGGCGCCCTGCGCGGCGACGAGATCCAGCAGCTCTACGTCTGCGCGCGCCTGGTCTCCTTCCTCCGGGACGTCGAAAAGGAGGGCGGCCTGATCCCCGGGCGGACGGTCACGGTCATCCCTTCAGCCATCTCCGCCTCCATGAACGTGGGCGCGCGGCTGTGGACGCCCGAGGACACCGACCTCAACGTCTGTTTCCCCGGCGACCCCGCCGGCGCGACGGCCGACCGCATCGCCCATGCGCTCTTCAGCGTCCTGCGCCTGTATCGCTACGGCGTGCAGCTCAGCAGCTTCTACCAGCCCGGTTCCTTCGTCCCCCATGTGCGCGTCCTGGATACGGGCAAGCAAAACCCCGAGCTGGGCGCGGAGTTCGGCCTGCCCTACGTCTACGTCCACACCCCGCAGCTCGCCGACCGAACGACCTTGAACTACGTCTGGCAGAGCGAGGGGACGCTCGCCTTCTCGCTCTACGCGGGGCGCACCCCCGAGATCGACGAGGCCGCGGCCGAGCAGTCCCTGCGCGCGATCGTCCGCTTCCTCAACAGCCGGGGCATCATCCGCAGCGAGACCCTCTCCGGGCACAGCGTCTCGGTGATCACCGACAAGGACATCGCGCAGGTCTCCGCCGAGGGCTGCGGGCTTCTGCGCCGCGTCAAGTTCTCCGGCGCGCACGTGCGCCGCGGAGAGCAGCTCGCCTTCCTGCTCAACCCCCTGGACGGCTCGATCCGCGAGGTGCTCCGCAGCCCGGTGACCGGCGTGCTCTTCTTCGTGCAGGACGGCCCGTTCATCACCCAAAACAGCCCCGTCTTTCAGGTGATCCAGGGACGCTGACGGCCCTGCGCCCCACAGGGGGCTTGACAGGCGCGGTGATCTGTGCCATAATCGCCTCCCTTCCAAGATGATCGTTGGAAGCGAAAGGAAGGTTCCCGGATGACTCCAATCAAAAAGCGTCAGGCGGCGTTTTTCGCCGGTCTGGGGCTGACGATCCTGCTGATGGGTTCCGCCCTGGCCGAGCGCGCATCGATCGGACAGGACAGCTGGTGGTACGGCCTGGACGAGGCCCGGCACTTCGACGCCGGCTTCACGCTCAGCGCCGCCGACCTGCGCAAAGACCCCAGCGGGCTTTGCTCGATCTCCATCAGCCTCGCGCTGGATCCCGGCGCCCCGACGGACCTGGTCTACAGCTGGGACGTGCTGCTCAACGACGAATGGGTCGGCACGGCGGGCATTTGGCGCGCCTTTGAGGGCAGTCCCATCGTCAACTACACCTGCACGGCCGAATACGTGGGCGACATCCGCTCGATCGCCCTCATCCCCAACCTGGCCAGCGGCGCGCTGCCGGCCATCACGACCTATCGCAATCCGGCGGAATGATCCGCCCTTCTCCGCCTGCTTGGGCGGTTTTTTCACATGAAGCGGGCCAAAGCCCGGAAAGGAAGCGCCTATGAACCCACCCTCGAAACCTCGCCTGATCCGGGAATTTGCCGCCTACTACCGTCCCCATCTGGGCATCTTCTCGCTCGACCTGCTCTGCGCGCTCACCATCGCGGGGATCGACGTGCTCTTCCCCGCCCTGACCCGCAAGATCCTGAGCGAATACGTCCCTGCCGGCGCGGCGCAGAGCGTCCTGCGCATCAGCCTGCTCCTTCTGGGCTTCTATCTGCTGCACACGCTGTGCCAGTGGATCGTCACCTACCTGGGCCACGCGATGGGCGTGGCGATCGAGGGGGACATGCGCCGCGACCTCTTTGCGCATCTGGAGACACTCGACTTCGCCTTCTTCGACCAGAACCGCACCGGCCAGCTCCTCTCCCGCCTGACGACCGACCTGTTCGACGTCACCGAGCTGGCGCACCACGGCCCCGAGGACCTGTTCATCTCCATCGCCACCCTGCTCGGCGCTTTTTTCGTGCTGGTGCGCATCCAGGCGGCGCTGGCGATCGTGCTTCTGGTCGCGGTGCCGCTCTCGCTGGGCTTCATCCTGCTCTTCCGCGGTAAGATGCTGCGCGCCTCCAAGGCCGTCAAGGTCCGCACCGCCGGCATCAACGAGCAGATCGAGAGCTCCATCTCCGGCATTCGGGTCGCGCGCGCCTTTGCCGCCGAGGAGGAGGAAAAACACCGCTTTGAGCGCTGTACCGGGGAATACGTCCGGGCGCGGCGCAGATACTACCGCACGATGGCCAACTTCATGGCGGGGACCGAGTTTTTGCTGCACATGATGAGCCTGCTGGTCGTGTGCGTCGGCTCGATGCTCATCCTGCGCGAGCGCATGGACGTGGCGACCCTGGTCGCCTTCAACCTCTACGTTGCCTCGATCCAGCGCCCGATTCGGCGGCTGACCAACTTCATCGAGCTCTTCACCCAGGGCATCGCGGGCTTCTCGCGCTTCTCCGAGATCATGCACGTCGCCCCCAAGATCGTCGAGCGCGAGGACGCGATCCCGCTCCCCGAGGTGCGCGGGGAGATCGAGTTCCGCGATGTGTCCTTCTCCTACGGGGACGGGCGCGCGCAAGTGCTCTCCCATGTCTCGCTGCACGCGTCGGCGGGCGAGACGGTCGCCCTCGCCGGGCCCAGCGGCGGCGGCAAGACGACGCTCAGCCAGCTGATCCCCCGCTTTTACGAGATCACCGAGGGCAGCATCCTGCTCGACGGGCACGACATCCGCGACTTGCGCCTCTCCGACCTGCGCCGGGCGATCGGCATCGTCCAGCAGGACGTCTTCCTCTTCCCGGGCAGCGTGCTGGACAACATCCGCTTCGGCTCTCCCGAGGCGACCCTCGAGCAGTGCATCGAGGCGGCCAAGGCGGCTGAAATCCACGAGGAGATCCTCGCCATGCCCGACGGCTACGACACGCAGGTCGGCGAGCGGGGCGTCCGCCTCTCCGGCGGACAGAAGCAGCGCGTGGCCATCGCCCGCATCTTCCTGCGCAACCCGCCGATCCTCATCCTCGACGAGGCGACCTCCGCGCTGGACACCGTGACCGAGCGCCACATCCAGGACAGCCTCGCCCGCCTGAGCCAGGGCCGCACGACGCTGGTCATCGCCCATCGCCTCTCCACGATTCGCGAGGCCGACGAGATCCTCGTGCTCGACGAGCAGGGCATCTCAGAGCGCGGCACGCACGACGAGCTGCTCGCCGCGGGTGGCTTGTACGCGACCCTCGCCGAGGTCTCCGCAGGCTAAAGCCAAAAAATGCAAAGATCCGCCCGAGCCAGCCGTTCGGGTGGATCTTTTGCGTTTGTGCTTTGGAAGGTCCGTTTGCCCCCTTGCAAAAATCGCGCTGGAGGCGGAACTTCCCCGCGTCGGTTTGCCTGTACGAGGGCGCTTCAGGGCGTCGCGCTCGGCGCTTGCGCGTCCATCTGGGCGGCGATCATCCCTTCGGCCCACTCGTCGAAGTGCTCCGGATCGTAGTCGTAGAGTACGCCCACGACGCGATCCGTGCCGCGCGTGAGCTCGGCCATGCTCCTGGCCAGCGCGCCGCCGGAGGCGCTGCAAAGCCGCCATCCTTCCTCGCCGACCATCTTGCCCACCAGCGCGAGGGCCGCGTCCCTGCGCGCCGGGTCCTCCATGCAGCGCCGGCTCACGCCCACGCCCAGCCCCGCATAGCCCGGAAGCGCCGTGCGGGGGCTTGCGTCCATGCCGAAGAGCGCGATCGCGCGCACCGCGTCGGCGCGCTCCTCCGGGACGCTCTGGGAGATCTCCCAGGCATCAAAGCGCATCGCGGCGCGCCCCGCCAGAAAGGCCTCGGCGGCCTGGGCATCGCCCAGGTTCCAGGGATCCTTGCCAAAGGCGCCGACCGCCAGCAGCGCGCCCAACACGTCGGAGGTCGCCCGGCGCGTCTCCTCCCCGCCATAGGCTTCGGCGGGGGAAGCGATCAGGGCAGCGCAGTCGAGCAGGATTTCGGGCCATTCGGTGAGCGAATTGGCGATGGGCAGCACCCCCGCATTGGACAGGAGCATGCAGTCCACGACCAGCTCCTCCCAGCTCGTGGGCACAGCGAGCCCCATCGCGGCGAAGACGTCCTCGTTCACAAAGAGCGTCTCGCAGCCCAAGCGCACGGGGAGCAGGGACACGCTGCCGTCCGCCTCGGTGAAGATCGGGGACGCCTCGCGCGAGAGCTGTGCGGCGATCTCGGAGGCCGGGAGCAGATCCGCCCCCATGCCCGCGCCCATCGGCAGGACGACAACGTCGGCCCTGCCCGCCGCCATCGCCTCGCGCAGCTGAGCAAACCAAGCCTCGTCCTGCGACCCGGAATAGTCCTCCGGGATCGCGCCGGTCTCCTCGGACCAGCCGCGCAGGAGCGTCTCCCAGCCCTGTGCGCCGGGGTCGACCTCTGCAAAGGGGGTCCAGGTCCGCAGGCTCACGGGCTCCGCCACGGCCAGCGTCCAGAGGCAGAGCGTCATCCCGAGCAGGCACAGAAAGCACTTTTTCATCGTCAGTCTCCTTCGGGGCCGGCAAGGCCCAGGTCGATCGCCTTTTGCAGGGCGCGTCTTGCTAGGGGCGCGGCGACGTCGCCCCCGCTTCCCCCGTGTTCGATGAGCACGGCGACGGCATAGGGCGCGGACTCCCGGGCGACATAGCCCACAAACCAGGCGTGGCTGAGCACGCTCTTGTCGTCGCTCGCCTCGGCGGTACCCGTCTTCCCGGCCACAGGATACCCCGAGATCGCCGCGCGCCGCCCCGTGCCCGCGCTGACACAGCGGAGCATGTCGCGCTCCACCTCCTCTGCGACCTCGCGGGGGAGCGCCAGGGCGCTCTTGCCGCCCGCAGGCAGCGGCCGCCGTCCGCCCTGGGGCGTGCGGATCTCGGAGAGCAGTCTGGGTTCGGGCAGGGTGCCGCCGCTGGCGATGGCGCTGGCGATCATGGCCATGTGCATGGGGGTCACGAGCACCCGTCCCTGTCCGATCGCCGACCAGGCGAGGTCTTCCGGGCTCAGGCCGTCGATGGGATAGCGGGAGTTGTAGACGATCAGATCGTCGTACATGAAGTTTTCGTTGAAGCCCAGGCGCTCTGCCGTCGTCCCCATGCCCTCATAGCCCAGCTCCTGGGAGAGGGCGGCAAAGGCCGTGTTGCAAGAGGCGGCAAAGGCCTCGCCAAGCCCGACGCGGCCATGCCCGCGCCCCTCGGTGACCGAATAGCTTCCGACCGGGTAGTAGCCCGTGCAGTCAAAGGAAAAGTCTCTGGCATCGGGCAGGGCGGAAAGCGCGGCCGCGAGGGTTACGATCTTCATCGTCGAGCCCGGCGGATACAGCCCCTGGGTGCAGCGGTTGATCAGCGCGCCCGCGTCCTCATCCTCCAGGGCGAGGGTCAGGTCCTCCGGGTCGAACTGGGGCATGGAGACCATCGCGAGGATCTCTCCGGTCTTCCAGTTCATCACGACGACCGCCCCGCGCCGATCCTCGGGAAAGCGCTCGCTGATCGAGCGGCACAGCGCGGAGGAGATCGTCAGGCGCAGGTCGTCGCCGCGCTGAACCTGCCCGGCCAGGGCGTCGGAGAGGCGCTCGAAGAAACCCGCCTTGAAACCCAGCAGATACTGCGCATGAAAGGTGTCCACGCCGGTCGAGACGCGCCCTTCGCTGTCGCCCACGACCTGAGAGGTCGCTCGGCGCACCGAAGCGCTGCGGTTGTAATGGCGCGCCTGCCGATCGTCGGTCCAAGCCAGCAGGACGCCGTCGCGGTCGCTCACCGTGCCCATCGCCACCGCGCGCTTGCCGTTTCGGATGCGCGGGTTGTGCGGGCTTCCGACCCAGCGGCCGCCGTAGAAGGAGGCGGAATAGACGAAGTACACGCTCATCAGCCCGAAGGCGGCCAGAAAGAGCGCGCTGAGCAGGCGCACGCGCCAGCGGATGATCTTCATCGCCTCACCTCCATCGGGTCTTCATGCGCAGAAAGTCCTCCTCCAGCGCGTGGCGCACGCTCGCGTCCGTGCCGTGGAGGATGCCGATCATGCCCAGGCAGGAGACGAGCGAGGAGCCGCCATAGCTGAGAAAGGGCATCGTCACGCCGGTCAGCGGAATCATCTTGATGACCCCCGCGGTGATCATGAAGGTCTGGATGGCGAGCACGGAGAGCACGCCGCAGCCCAGCAGCATCCCGAAGGAGCGCCGCGCCCTCGTGACCAGCGTCGCGCCGCGCAGGATCAGCAGGACATAGCCCGCGATGAGCAGGACGCCGAAGACCTGGCCGAGCTGCTCGCAGACGACCGCGAAGATGAAATCGTTGAAGTAAGCTGGGATCTTCTCAGGCGTCCCCCGGCCCAGACCCACGCCGAACTTTCCGCCCGAGCCGATGGCCAGCAGCGCCTGGATGATCTGGTAGCCGCTCCCATTGGGGTCGCTCCAGGGATTGCGCCACATCGCCACGCGCACCTTGACGTGCGCAAAGAGCCGATAGCCCACGACCGCCGCGCCCATCCCGCCCACAAGCCCCAGCGCGGTGAGCGGGACATTGCCCGTGGCGGCAAAGAAGATGACCAGCGTCGTCAGCGCGTAGATGAGCGCGGTGCCCAGGTCGCGCTGGAGCATGAGCAGCAGCACGCAGGCCGCGGCAAAGAGCAGCGCGGGCAGGGACTGCGCGAGGGTGCGGTGCGCGCTGAAGGCGTGCGCGAGCACGAAGATCAGGCAGAGCTTTGCAAACTCGGAGGGCTGAATCGGGGAAAGCCCGAAGAGGGAAACCCAGTTGCGCGCGCCGTTGATCCACTCGCCAAAGAGCAGTGGAAGCAGGAGCCCCAGGATGCCCAGGGCCGCGGCGAGCACGCTCAGGGTGCGCAGGTATCGCAGGCGCGTGACGATCAGGCTCATCCCGAGCATGAACATGAGACCGCCCAGGTAAAAGACGATCTGGCGCTCGCCGTAGCCCGGAGAGACCGTCATCAAAACGACCAACCCCGTCCCACAGAGGAAGTTGGTCAGCGCCATGACCAGCGAGTCGAGCGGAAAGACGCGCGGGAGCAGGAGCGTGGTCAGAAGCCCCGCGGCGACCGCGCCGCCTGCGAGCCAGGGCGCCTCCGGCGAGAAGACGTTGGTCGGCCTTGTCAGGGCGATGGCAAAGCCCGCGACCTCAAAGAGCGCGGTGAGCAGCGCGATGATCGCGGCCCGGGCGCTCGTCCCGCCCGAGAGCAGCACAATGCGCTCGCGCACCCGGAGGTCGGTCTTCTTAGCCTCCCGCTGACGGGCGCTTCGCTCCCCGCACGGCTTTGCCTGCGCCGCCTGTCTGCTTCTTGCCACGCGCGCCCTCCTTTGCCTTGTCCTTTTCGCTCGCTTTACCCCGGGTCGTCTTTTTGCCGGCAGCGCGTTTCGCGCCCTTTTTTGCGCCCAAGTCGGGCACGACGCCCGCCTTGCCCCGCGAGGCGCGCTGTGCGCGCGCGCGGGTCACGTAGGGCTCGCTCTCGGGCTCCGAGCCGTGCGCCCCCGCCTCGGGCATGCGCAGGATCAGGCTGAGCGAGCCGAGGCGCAGCTCCGCGCCATGGCGCAGGATCGCCTCATCGCCCGCCTCCGCCCGCACGCCGTCGACCACAAAGCCATCGCGATGCAGGGGCACCATGTGCAGCGCGCCGCGTTCCATCCAGAAAAAGGCGGATCGCGCGTGCACCTTGCGCACCGGGATGCACACGTCGCAGATTGGAGATGCGCCCAGCGTTCCCTCGTAGGGCACGGGGATCTGCTCGCCGACCGCACGCCAGCGTCCGTCAATCGCCCGCACGCGGAAGCTGCAGGCCGAGCCGACGCCCGGCGCCTCGGCATGGACCTTGCGCCAGCGCTTGCGATCCTCCCGGTCCTGTCGGAAGGCGAGCAGGAGGACGATCAGCAAGACCGCCGACGCGCCATAGGAAAAGGCCATGCCCGCCACGCCATACCACGCCTCGCCCATCCGGAAGCCCTCCTCTCCACGCCCCATCGGCAGCCTTACGTCCCGCGCACGGGGGCTTCTCGGCTCCAAAACCCGCTCCGGCACGCCGATCGGACAACTGCCCGTATTCTAGCATGATTCAGGAAGGCACGCAACTTTCGGCGCGCTTCGCGTTTGCAATTTGGCCGACTTTGGTGTATTGTATGCATTGCTGTTTATAGGAAGCGAACCACCGGGAGGGTGAAGTATGGCTGATATTCCCGCGATCTACGCAAGCGCGCTCTTCAGCGAGAAGGAGATGCGCCGCCGCCTGCCCAAGGAGATCTACAAGCGCCTGCAGGGCTGCATCCAGTCCGGCCAGGAGCTGGACATGGATCTGGCCAACGCGGTCGCCTGCGCCATGAAGGAATGGGCGGTCGAGCACGGTGCGACGCACTACACGCACTGGTTCCAGCCGCTCACGGGCACGACCGCCGAGAAGCACGACGCCTTCATCACCCCCCAGGGCGACGGCACCGTCATCCTGGAGCTTCGTGGCAAGGCGCTCACCCGCGGCGAGCCCGACGCCTCCTCCTTCCCCTCCGGCGGAATCCGCGCGACCTTCGAGGCGCGCGGCTACACGATGTGGGACGTGACCAGCCCGGCCTTCCTCTACGACAACGGCGGCACGCGCACCCTGTGCATCCCGACCGCCTTTTGCTCCTACAACGGCGACTCGCTGGACGAGAAGACGCCCCTTTTGCGCGCGATGGAGGCCGTGAGCCGCGAGGCCCTGCGCGTGGTGCGCCTGCTGGGCGACGACCAGAGCCAGAGCGTTTCCCCCTACGTCGGCGCGGAGCAGGAGTATTTCATCGTCGATGAGTCCGTCTACCGCCGCCGCAAGGACCTCATCTTCACCGGGCGCACGCTCTTTGGCGCGAGGCCGCCCAAGGGGCAGGAGATGGAAGACCACTACTTCGGCTCGATCAAGGAGCGCGTGGCGGCCTTCATGCAGGAGATCGACCAGGAGCTCTGGCGGCTGGGCGTTCCCGCCAAGACCGAACACAACGAGACCGCTCCAGCCCAGCACGAGCTGGCCTCCGTGCACACCACGGCCAACGTCGCCTCCGACCAGAACATGCTGGTCATGAACGTGCTCAAGAAGGTCGCGCGGCGGCATCACCTGGTGTGCCTTCTGCACGAAAAGCCCTTCGCCGGCGTCAACGGAAGCGGCAAGCACGACAACTGGTCCCTGATGACCGACACGGGGCGCAATCTGCTCGACCCCGGCAAGGCCCCGCAGCACAACCTCGAGTTTCTGCTCTTTCTGACCGCGGTACTGCGCGCGGTCGACGAGAACGCGGGCCTGCTCCGCCTCTCCGCGGCGACCCCGGGCAACGACCTGCGCCTGTGCGGAGACGAAGCGCCGCCGGCGATCCTCTCCGTCTTCCTGGGCGACCAGCTGACCGCTGTGGTCGAGCACATCCTGCAGGACTCGCAGGGACATGTCCCCGGCGCAGAGCCGATGAACCTGGGCGTGAGCACCCTGCCCCACATCCAGCGCGACGGCACCGACCGCAACCGCACCTCCCCCTTCGCCTTCACCGGAAACAAATTCGAGTTCCGCATGGTTCCCGCCTCCTCCTGCATCGCCGACGCAAACACCGCGCTGTGCACGATCGTCGCCGACGCGCTGGCCGACTATGCCGACGAGCTGGAGGCGACCGGAGCGACCCCGGAGGCTGTCCGCGCGCTGATCCGGCGCGAGCTTTCCGCGCACCAGCGGATCATCTTCAACGGCAACGGCTACACCGACGCCTGGATCGCCGAAGCCGCGCGCCGAGGCCTGCCGAACATCCGCACGATGGTCGACGCGATCCCCGAGTACACCACGCCCGCCACGGTCGCGCTCTTCGAGCGCCACGGCGTGTACACCGCCCGGGAGCTTGCCGCGCGCGCCGACATCGCCTGGGCGCTCTACGCCAAGACGATCAACATCGAGGCGCTGACCATGATCGACATGGCCGGCCGCGAGATCCTGCCCGCCGCGATGCGCTACGCCGGAGAGCTGGCCAACGCCGCCGCGCAGATGCGCGCCCTGGGCGTGGATGATACCTGCGCGACCGAGAATCTGGAGCGCATCGCCATCCTCCTTCGCCAGGCCAACAGCGCGCTGGACGCGCTGCGCGAGGCCCAGGAGCAGACCGCGCGCCTAAGCGGTCCCGAGCGCGCGCGCGCCTGCCGAGACGTGCTGCTGCCCGCGATGACCATCCTGCGCGCCCCGGTCGACCTGCTCGAGATGCGCTGTGACGCGACCTATTGGCCGCTTCCCGGCTACGGCGAGCTGCTCTTTGGCGTATGATGACGCCCAAGAAGGGGCTGAGCCTTGCCCTGGCGCTGCTCCTGCTCGCCTTTTGCCTCAGCGTATGGACGCACTTTGCCTATGGACGGCATGACGTGGACGCGGATCTGGCCAGCGAGATGGTCTTCTCTGCCCTGCAAAACCGCGAGGGCACCCTGGCGACGCGAAACTGGTTCTACTCCAGCGAGCTGCGCCTGCTCTCCCCCGTTCCCGCCTACCAGCTCGGACTGCGTCTCTTCTCCGATTGGCACGGCGCGCAGGTCTTCGGCGCGGCGCTGATGCTCGCGCTCACGCTCCTCTCCTTCCTCTATTTTGCCGCGCCCCTCGCGCTGCCCTGCCGGGGGCTTTTGCTCGCGGCGGTCCTCGCCCTTCCCATCAGCCGCCCCCTCTCCGACTTCTCCGCCTTCGGGGCGCACTACAGCGCCCATCTGGCGCTCTTCTTCCTCCTGCTGGGGATGCTCCTGCGCATGGATCGCCCCCAGGGGCGGGTGCGCCGTCTGGCGCTAGGCGTCCCGCTCGCGCTCTACGCGGGGCTGGGCGGGATTCGCCTGATCATGATGGGCGCGGTGCCCATCGCGCTGGGCCTTGCGCTCCTCTGCCTGCAAGAGGCGCGCGGGGGCGAGCGCCTGAGGGATCAGCTGCCCATGTGGCATCTCTCCTTCGGCGCAGCGCTGCTCCTTTTCATGCTGGCGGGGCTCTTCATCAATCTGCGCGTCCTTCCGGCGCTGTATGATTTTGAAAGCCACGCCGCCACGCCCGTGATCCTGCCCACCGCAGAGGTCGCCTTCGCCCAGCTCGTGGAGGCGGCCAGCTTCTACGGCCTGCGCCCCTCCTCCGCGCTCCTCTCGCCGCGCGGACTGCTCAGCTTCGCCTCCCTGCCGCTGATGGCCGCCGCGTACCTCTCCCCCGTGCTCCTGCTTGCAAGCGCACATCGGGCGCAGAGGCTGGTCGCCTGGACGACGCTTTCGGCGCTCTTGCTGGGCATGACGGTCAACGCGCTGACCGAAAACTACGCCGCACACTACTACCTCCCGGGGCTGATGCTCTCCCTGGTCTGCCTCGCCCTGCGCCTCTCCTCCGCGCCCTATCCCCGCTCGCTTCGCAGGCTCCTCGCCGCGGCGCTCCTGATCTCCGCCCCGATGAACGCCGCGATTACCGTCCGCCAGGACCTGGTGCAAGCGCCCCCGCTCCAGAACCGCGCTGCCGAGATCCTCTGCGATCTGGGCGTGACGCGCGGCTACGCGACCTTCTGGAACGGCGCGCCGCTGTCCTTTGCCAGCGATGGCGCCATTGAGGTCTGGGTGCTCGAAGAGTCGGTCTACAACGACGACTGGAAGTCCCTGAGCCTCAGCCGCTTCTTGCAGGAGAAACGCCACCTCGACCAACGCCCGGAGGGGCCCGTCTTCGTCTACCTCTCCGTCGAGGAGGACGCTTCGCGCCCCGCCTGGGCCGACGAGGCGCACCTCCATGCGCGCGCAGACTACGGCGCGATCTACCTCTATCCCAGCGCCGAGGCGCTCTACGCCGCCCAAGCCGAAACGGAAAGGACAAGCCCTTGAAAATCCGCCTCCTGCTGCTGCTCGCGCTCTGTCTGCTCCCCCTGTCCCCTGCGATGGGGAGCGAGCTGACTGTGCGCTTCCTAGACATCGGCCGAAACGACGGCATCCTGCTCTCCTGCGACGGTCAGCACGCCTTCATCGACGGCGGCACGCAGAACTACAGCCCGATCGCTGTCCAGGCCCTGCAGGCGCTGGGCGTGGAGCGGCTGACCTATTACATCGGCACCCACGCGCACAAGGACCATGTCGGCGGCGCCTCGCTGCTCCTAAGCGCCTTTTCCGTCGATGCGCTGATCCAGCCGCACGAGCGGGTCGCGGGCATGATCCTCAAGCAGGCGAAGACCGAGCCTGCGCGCGCCGCAGCCCAGGCCGTTCCGGCAAACACCGTCACCCCGGGAGACGCCTTCCCCCTGGGCGCGGCCATCATCGAGGTGCTCGGGCCGCTGGTCCTCTACGACAACGCGGGACATCTGGAAAACGAAAACGAAAACTCCCTGATCCTGCGCGTCTCCCTTGGCGCGCGGCGCTTCTTGCTGACCGCCGACGCGCCCAACGAGGCGTTGCGCGCGATCGAGGCTGCCTCTCCCGGCGCGCTCGCCTGCGACGTCTTCAAGAACCCGCACCACAACGGAACGACCGATCCCGAGGTTCTGCGCGCCGCCGGGGCGCGCTACGTCGTCTTCTCGACCGAGGACGCAGCGCTTCCCAGCCGCACGGCGCTGGGCATGGTCAGCGCCGAGGGGGCGCTGAGCGCGATCACCGCGGGCAAGCAAAACAGCACGGTCACCTTCGTGACCGACGGGCAGTCGCTCGAATGCGCGCCGACCCGCGTGCCCGAAGCGCTGAGCCTTTCCGCCGAGTCGATCGACCTGACCGTCGGCCGCACGACGACCCTGCGCGCCACCACCACGCCCAAAGGCTTTGTCGGCGTCCACCTGACCCTCGACGACCCGCGCATCGCAAGCGTCGACGCGCAGGGCAAGGTCACCGCCCTGGCTCCGGGGGAGACGATCCTGCGCGCCCGCACGCTGAACCTAGAGGTCACCTGCCCGGTCCGCGTGGGCGAAGCGCAAAAATAAGCGCCCTGTTCCCATCCGGCTCCGCGCGGTGTTGAGCTCCCTCTTGCATCTTGCATCTTCTTGTTCCGGAGGTTCTATGTTACGCTTTCTGCTCAACAGCGTCCTGCTGGGCGTCGGCCTGGCGATGGACGCCTTCTCCGTGACCATCGCCGACACCATTGCCCAGCCCTGCATGCGCCGCCGAGAGGCCCTGCGCATCTCCGGTGCCTTTGCCCTCTTCCAGTTCGCCATGCCGCTTGTCGGCTGGTTTCTGGTGCACAATGCGGCGCGCGCCTTCGCCTTTTTTCAGCCGCTGATCCCTTGGATTGCCTTTGGATTGCTGGCCTACATCGGCGGGCGGATGATCATCGAGGCGCTCCGGGAGGGGCCGCAAGAGGCGGTTGCCTGCCCCGTCGGCGGGACACGCCTTGCGACCAACGTGCTCCTCGTGCAGGGCGTCGCAACCTCGATCGACGCGCTCTCTGTCGGCTTTGCGATCGCCGAATACAGCGCGGGAGCGGCGCTGGCCGCGGCGCTGGTCATCGCGGCTGTGACGCTTGGCATCTGCCTGCTGGGCAGCGTGCTGGGCAAAAAGGCGGGCGAAAAGCTAGCCGGGCGCGCGCAGCTGCTGGGCGGCGTGATCCTCGTCGGCATCGGCCTGGAGATCCTGCTGACACATCACCTGTAAATTCCGCGGAGGGCCTATGTGTGGCCGTTATTTCATCGATCCCGAACCGGACGAGGCGCTCCTCCCGGTGTTGCGTGCGCTCGAGGCGCGCGGCTCTCGCGGGCTGAAGATCCGCGGTGAGGTCCTGCCCGGCGATCTGGCGCCGGTGCTTGCGGGCAACCGCGCGCGACAGATCCGTCCCTTCGCCATGCGCTGGGGCTACCGCCTCGCCGTCGGGCGGCCGCTGATCAACGCGCGGGCGGAGAGCGCACGGGAAAAGCCCCTCTTTGCGGACGGCATGCTTCAGCGCCGCTGCCTGATCCCCGCGAGCCATTATTTTGAGTGGCAGCGCCTGCACGATGGAGGAAGAAAGAAGTTCGCCATCCGTCCGACAGGCATGTGCGCGCTCTATCTGGCGGGCATCTACCGGCACGAGGTCGGCGGTCCGCGCTTTGTCGTCCTCACCCGGCCGGCCGCGCCCGAGATCGCCTTCATCCACGATCGTATGCCCCTCATCCTCTCCCCGGAGCGCGCCTACGCCTGGCTCAGTCCCTCCTTCGATCCCGATGTGCTTCTTCGGAGCGCCCCGCAGGAGATGCAATGGGCTTCGGAGGACTAAAACACAACGCCGCCGCTCGGGCGGCGCTTTTTTATCTAAAATCCGCGCACCGCTTTCGATCGAAGGAACCCCCTGCCGCTAGCCCGTCGCCAGGGGCACGTCTTGCCGTTTCTTTTCCTTGCTTTTGCCGCTTTTCTTCACTACAATAAAGAAAAGCGCCGCTTGTCCACACCACGCCCCGCGACACAAGGAGGGCAAGAAGATGAAACCCGCCGCAAACCGTCCGATTCTGGCTTTGTGCCTTGCACTGGTGATGACCTGCATGACCCTCTGGCGAATGCCCGCGGCGCTCGCAGGCGATTCCGGGGTCCTGGAGGTGGATTCCCCCTTGATCCTGCAGGCGCAGGTGGTGCCCTTTCCGCGGGGACAGAAATACCCCGTGTATCAGGGGCCGGGCAAAGCGTATGCTCGTGCGGGCAATGGGAAGGCCTCCGTTTCCACCAATGACTGGATTCAGGTCTTCGGCGAGGAAAACGGCTGGCTGATGGTCCAGTACCAGATCAGCCAGGAACACCTGCGCATCGGCTGGATTCGGCCCGAGCGCATCCCCTGGGAAGCGGGCATCCAGCCCTTGAACTTTTCGTCGCGCCAGGAGACGCTCTCCTTCTCCTGCCCGATCACGGACGATCCCCTGTATTTCGGATCGGAGATCACCGTCCTGCCCCAGGGCACGCCGGTCGATTGGATCGCGTCCCTGGGGGGCTACGCCTATGTCCAGGCGCAGGACGGGCAAACCCAGATTCGCGGCTTTCTCCCCTTTGCCGCGCTGGGCGTCCGCTCCCCGGAGGTGATTTCCTACGGATCGAGCACCTATACTCCGCCCGCATCAGGCATGACCTGCTTTGTCGACAACCCCAATCCACGCGATCGGCTCCATCTGCGCAGTCAGCCCTCCGCCCAGTCGACCTCGCTGGGCAAATACTACAACGGCGTCCAGCCCACCGTCCTCTCGGAGGCAAGGGGCGGCTGGGTGCAGGTGCGCATCGGCAGCCTGACCGGCTATATGAACACCGAGTATCTCCGCTTTGATCGCCCGGTCGCCTCCGCCATCCCCACCGTTCGGATCCAGAATGGGAACGGATCGGGGCTCCACCTCCGCAGCGCGCAAAGCACTTCCTCCCAGTCCCTGGGGCTGTATCCCAACGGCACCCCCGTTGCGGTCTGGGGGCTCACGGATCGCTGGTGCCACGTGATGACGATGGATGGCCAGATGGGCTTCATGCGCCTTTCCGGCTTTGAGCACGAGATCTCCTACAAGCTCTACGACCCCTATGAGTAAACGCTCCCCCCGTCCCCGCGCGTGATCTTCCCACGGCTTACACGGAAACAAAAACAAGCATCACAAAAAGGAGCCTTGCGGCTCCTTTTTGGGTTATGGGTTGGATTACTCCGCGTCCAGCGGCTGATCCTCGGCGTACTCCGGCATGTCGTCGAAGTCGAGGCCCTGCACCTGCGCGTCGTAGTCGACCTCTTCGGTCGCCGCCTCGCGGATGGAGAGGCTGATGCGCTTGGCTTCCGGATCGACCTTGAGCACCTTCACGCGCACATCCTGGCCGACGGACACGGCGTCCTCGACCTTGGCGATGCGGGTGAGCGCGCACTGGGAGATGTGCACCAGGCCGTCCAGGCCCGGCTCCAGCTCGACAAACGCGCCGAAGGTGGTGATGCGGACGACCTTGCCATCGACGATGGTGCCCACCGGGTACTTCTCCTCGGCGGTATCCCACGGCTGGGGCTGGAGCGCCTTCATGCTCAGCTGGATGCGCTCGCGGTCGCGGTCGACGCCCGTGATCTTGACCTGGACTTCCTGGCCAGGCTTCACGACGTCGGAGGGGTGCTTCACGCGGTGCCAGGCGAGGTCGGTCACGTGGACCAGGCCGTCGACGCCGCCGATGTCGACGAACGCGCCGAAGTCGGTGAGACGACGGACGATGCCCGTGACAACCTGGCCGACCTCGATGGTCTCCCACGCCTTCTGCTTCTCCTCCTGGAGGAAGGCGCGGCGGCTGGCGACGATGCGGTGCTTGGTGCGGTCGACCTCGATGATCTTGACGGTCATCGTCTTGCCCACGAACTCGCCGATGTTCTCGACGTAGCGGCGGGAGAGATGGGACGCCGGGATGAAGGCGCGCACGCCCATCACGTCGGCGATCAGGCCGCCGTTGACAGCCTCGCGGCCCACGGCCTCGACGCTGGAGCCCTCGTCATGCTCGGAGACGAGCTTCTCCCAGTTGCGGGTCGCCAGGACCTTGCGCTCGGAGAGGAGCACGTAGCCGTCGCCGTCGTTCATGTTGACGACCTCGGCCTCGATCATGTCGCCGACCTTGCAATCCTGGGTCACCAGATCGTTCTTCTTGATCAGGCCATCGGATTTGCCGGGGATGTCGACGATCACGCCCTCGTCGTTGATCAGCTGGATCATGCCGCTGACCACCTGGCCCTTGTGGACGCCAACCTCCTCCGCCTCCAGCATTGCGCCAAAGTCTTCGGTGTTCTCGGTAGCCTGGATGTTCTCGATGTCGTTCATAGGGTTCTACCTCCTCAAAGCATCTTCCCCGGATCTCCGGCTCGATGCAATTTTATCTGATCACGACGGAGTCCGCCGGGATTCACAGTTCGCCCGCCAGCTTGCGCACGCGGTCGCAGACCGCCTGCAGGAGCCACTGCGGGGTTGAGGCGCCGGCGGTCAGGGCCACCTTGTCCTCGGGATGGATGAAGTCTTTGGGGATCTCCTCGGCCGTCTCGGCCAGGAGCGTGCGCGGGCACAGAGCCTGGCAGGTCTGGGCGAGCTTGCGCGTGTTGGCGCTGTTGCGTCCGCCGACCACGATGACCACGTCGGCCTCCATCGCCAGCTTTTCGGCTTCCTTCTGGCGCTGAGCCGTTGCCGCACAAACCGTGCGATGCACGATCAGATCGGGGATGCGCCGCCGCAGAACCTCCAGCGCGGCCTCGAAGGTCTCGCGCCGGATCGTCGTCTGCGCGACGACCATCGCCCGCTCGGGGAGCGGGGCCGTCTCGGCCTGCCGCGCGTCGTGCAGGATGACCACCGGCGCACGGGACCAGCCCGCGATGCCCTGCACCTCAGGGTGATCGGCCTCGCCCAGGATGATGAGCGTGCGATCCGGCTCGGCGTCTCGGACCAGGCGGTGGATGTGGGAGACGTGCGGGCAGGTCAGGTCGATGACCGGGATGCCCAGGGCCTCGGCCTTGTGCAGGACCTCGGGGCTCACGCCGTGGGAGCGAATCAGGAGCGTCTCGCCGGGCTGCGCCTCCTCGGGCGCGTGAACCATGCGGATGCCGGCCGCCTGAAGGCGCGCCACCTCCTGCGGGTTGTGCATGAGCGGCCCGAGGGTCGCACAGCGCACCTGCTCCTTCGCGCAGCGGGACGCTTCCTCGACTGCGCGCCGGACGCCGTAGCAAAAGCCGGCATGCTCACCGATGATCAGTTCCATGAATCTCCTAACAGGCCTGAGCCTATTACACCACTTAGCATAATTCGCCCCGATGGGTTCCTTTTCCTTTTTTCAATGCCCTTAAATTTTATAATCTTTCATTTTTCTGCACTATGCTGGATAATTTCCGCTGCTTTTAGGCATCTTTTGCGGGCGGGAGGGATTTTCCGCCGCTGAGCTGGGCAAAGCGCGCCTCGATTCGGGCGGTCAACTCATCGCAGCTCGCGCGATTAACCCGTCCGGCGTAGAGGTCGTCGGCCTCGATGGGCGCGCCAACGCGCACGGTCATCCGAGCAAACGGACGGTAGCGCCCCTCGATGTAGACGGGCACGACCGGGCAGCGGCTTCGCATGGCGATCATCGACGCGCCGCCGTGCAGGGGAAGCATGTGCGCCGTCTTGGCGCGCGTGCCCTCCGGGAAGATGCCCAGAATGTCGCCGCCCGCCAGGATCGCCAGCCCCGTGCGCATGGCCTGCATGTCGGTGCCGCCCCGGTCGACCGGGAAGCCGTGCGCCGCGCGAAAGAGCGCGCCGAGCACCGGGATGGCGAAAAGCTCCTTCTTGCCCATGAAGTGGATCTCGCGCCCGCGGCCACAGCGCACCAGGGTGCAGGGATCCCAGAAGGACTGATGGTTGGCCATCAGGAGCACAGGCCCCTCGGTCGGGATGTGCTCCAGGCCCTCAAAGCGCATGCGGAAGACGAGCTTCGCGATGAGCGCATAGAGGACGCTGACGATCGTGTAAAGCGGGGTGCGCCTGCGTCCCAGGAGGATCGGTTCATGCGCGTTTGCCATAGTGCGCCTCCACCACGTCGAGGATGGCCTGTACCGTCTGCTCCTCGTCCAGATGCGTCGAGTCGACGAGGATCGCGTCCTTCGCCGCGCAGAGCGGATCGACCGCGCGGCAGCGATCCTGCCGGTCGCGCGCGCGCAGCTCGCTGAGCACCTGCTCCAGCGGCATCTCTGTGCCCTGCGCGCGGAGCTGGAGCCAGCGGCGCTGGGCGCGCACCGTGTCCTCGGCGGTCAGGAAGATCTTGACCCTCGCCTCGGGCAGGACGCGGGTGCCGATGTCGCGGCCGTCGATGAGCATGTCGTTCTTTTCGGCCATCGCACGCTGCGCCTGCACCATGCGGCAGCGCACGCCGGGCCACTTGGCGACGGTGCTGGCCGCTAGGGAGACCTCCGGCGCGCGGAGCAGATCGGTCACATCCTCGCCGTTGAGCAGGGTGCGCTGCTGCCCGCCCGCGTAGATCGCCTCGACGCACAGCGTCTCGACCAGGCGGGTGACCGCTTGCTCGTCACAGGGTTCGATTCCGGCGCGCAGCACGGCGATGGCCGCGGCGCGATACATGGCCCCGGTATCCAGGTGCAGGATCGAAAGCCGCCTGGCCACCTCGTCGGCGATGGACGACTTGCCTGCCCCAACCGGGCCGTCGAGCGCGATGTTCATGTGCATACTCCACCCTCCTAAACTGCACAAGTATACCCCATCCGCCCCGCGCTTCGCAAGCCCCGCGCCGCGACTTTTGCCCCGGGCTCAGACCTTGCGGCTGATGGCGGCGAAGGCAGCGACATAGGACAGCGCCGCAAGCGCGCACAGCAGCCCCAGCGCCCTGCTCTCCGTCTCCCTGCCCAGGAGCATGCACAGGATGCACGCCAGCGCCGAGACGACCGTGATCGCGCGCCCCGCAAAGGCCCAGCTTCGAAGGCTGATGTACCGGTAGCGCTCGTCGGTTTGCTGCAGGTCGACCCGCTCGCGATACGTCCGGTCGCGCTGGTAGCGAAGCAGCTTGCCCAGGCGCACCGCGCCGCCCGCGATCAGCCCTCCGCCCAGCCCGGCGAGCACGCCGCCCCGGTATCCGGCGCGGGAGGCGATCCATCTCTTATCGTTCATCTTCATCCTCCTCAAAGAGAAATACGTCCTCGATCGTCAGGCCAAAGTGCCGGGCGATTCGGTGTGCCAGCAGGATGGACGGGTTATACCGTCCGTTATCCAGCGAGCTGATCGTCTGGCGCGAGACGCCGACGGCCCTGGCCAGCTCCTCCTGTGCGAGCCCTCGCGCTTGCCGAAGGGCTTCCACGCGATTGTTCAATCCTACACCTCCCTCTCGTTTTGTAAAGTTCACCTTACATCCGGAAGATACCCCCATCCCCCGTGTTTGTTGAGTATGTTTTACATTCCAGCTCTACCCTCCTCTGATAAAACGATCCCAACGCGCTTTGGCCATGGGCGGCGCTTCGGTCATTCTCCCCTTTTAGAGTATAATTGAGGTCATTACAAGTTTTATCCTCCCCTTTTATCTTGAATATACCTCTGTTTTGTACGCATTCTCCCACTTGACCGATATGGTATACTGGAGACAAAGGGAATCCCGCGCCAGGGCGGCATGACCCCGCGGCCCCCACGGGCGATGCGCTCGAGGGATGGGCTGTTGCTCGAAAACGCTCCCGAAAGGAAGATGTCCATGTACGCATTTCAGACCCAGAACAGCAGCCGCAAGAAAATCCAGCGACGCATGCGCCTCCTGCTGCTGCTCGTCTTTCTCCTCGCGCTCGCACTGGGCGGCATGACCCTCTCCTATCGCCGCCAGCAGAAGGTCGCGTCAGGAATCACCGAGGCGCTCAACGTGCGCGCCTTTTCCGAAGCCGACGCGGCGCAGACCGCCGTCTATCGGCTCACCCAATCCAGCGGCACCAACACGATGTCCCTGCTCTCCGCGATCCGCAGCCACATCTACGCCCTGCAATGCCTCAACACGATGACCGCCTCCATTTACGGCGCGGACAACTACATCGCCCAGCCCGACCTGCTCGAGGCCTGCACCGCAACCTTGGACAACTGCGAAAACCTGCTGGCGGGCGGACGCGTGCTGACCACGGAGACCACCCAGCTGCGCGACCAGGTCAACGCCGTGGCAGCGCTCTTCGGCCTACAAGCCCAATGACAAAGCCTCAAGACAAGCAAACCTCCACCCGCGACGCCGGTGGAGGTTTGACATAGAGAAGACGGCCCTCTGCGAGCCGTCTTCTTTTGCGCATCGCGCGCGGATTTGCGGGTAAAAAGCACAGCTGTCCGATCAGAATTCGGAGAGGATCTGCGTCCAGATCTCGTCATAGAGACGGGTATCCTCGCCCAGATAGCGGAAGACCTCGCACTTGTCGAGCACCTCCTGGGGCGGGTTGTTGACCGGGGAGGCGTTGTACTCCTCCGCGCCCAGCAGCTCGATGGCTGCGGTGTTCGGGATCGCGTAGCCGACGTACTCGTAGTTCTTGGCAGCGATGTCTGCGCGGCAGAGGAAGTCGATGAACTTCTGCGCGCCACTCACGTTTTTCGCGTTGGCGGGGATGCAGATCGCGTCAAAGAAGATGTTGCTTCCCTCCTGGGGGACGACGTAGTCCAGCTCGTCGTTTTCATCCATGCAGAAGGTCGCGTCGCCGCTCCAGACCAGCGCCAGGCTCGCCTCGCCGCCGATCATCTTGTCCTTCACCTCGTCCACGACATAGGCCAGCACGCGCGGCTTTTGCTCGATGAGCAGTGCCTTGGCGTCCTCCAAGTCCTGCGGGTCGGTCGAGTTGAGGCTGTGGCCGGTCATGACCAGGGCGATGCCCAGGGTGTCGCGCGGGCTGTTGAGCATGAGCAGGTCCATCGCGTAGTCCTCGTCGAGCAGCACCTGCCAGGAGACCGGCGCCTCCTTGACGGTTGACGTGTTGTAGAGGATGCCCATCGTCCCCCAGGTGTAGGGCACGGAGTAGGTGGACTGGGGATCGTAGCTCTCGTTCATGAAGCGCGGATCGATGTTGGCGACGTTTGGAATCTGGCTCCAGTCGATCGGGTGGAGCAGGCGCTCGCCGATCATGCGCTCGACCATGTAGTCGGAGGGGAAGATCACGTCGTAGCTCGCGCCGCCGTTGGCGATCTTCGCGTACATGTCCTCGTTGGTCTCGTAGAGCTCGTAGATGACCTCGATGCCGGTCTCCTGCTCGAAGATCTCCAGCACGTCGGTGTCGATGTAATCGCCCCAGTTGTAGACCGAGATCGTCTCCGCCGTGGCGGTGGAGGCGAGCAGCAGCAGGGCGAGCGCGAGCAGCAGCAGTTTTTTCATGGACGTCTCCTTTCGTCGTAGGGGGATCAGTAGGGAATCTTGACCTGTTCCAGTTTCTTGCGGCCATCGCCTTCCTGTTTGAAGTCGCGCAGGTTGATGCCGACCAGCAGCAGGAAGACGCAGCCGAAGATGATCGTCGAAAGCGCGTTGATCTTCGGGGAGATGCCGCGCTTGGCCATCGTGTAGATCGTGATGGAGAGGTTGCTCACGCCCGAGCCGGTGGTGAAGAAGCTGACCACAAAATCGTCGATCGACATCGTCAGCGCCATGATGAAGCCGGAGAAGACGCCGGGCATGATGTCGGGGAGGATGACGCGGAAGAAGCCGACCAGGGGCGTGGCGCCCAGATCCTGCGCGGCCTCGGCCAGGTTCGGGTCGATCTGGCGGAGCTTGGGCAGGACCGAGAGCACGACGTAGGGCACGCAGAAGACGACGTGGGAGAGCAGCAGGGTCAGATAGCCCAGCTGCAGGCGCGCCATCGCGTAGAGGAGCATGAGGCTCACGCCCGTGACGACCTCGGAGTTGAGCATCGGCAGATTGACGATCGAGAGGATCGGCCGGCGCAGGCCCTTTTTCATCTGGAACAGCGCGACCGCGCCGATGGTGCCCAGCACCGTGGAGAGGAGCGCGGCGAGCAGGCCGATGGAGAGCGTCGTGCCCAGCGCGGAGAGGATCGCCGCATCGGAGAAGAGCTCGCGATACCAGCGCAGGGTGAATCCGCCCCAGTTGGCGCGGCTCTTGCTGTTGTTGAAGGAGTAGAGGATCAGCAGGACGATCGGCGCGTAGAGAAAGAGCATGATCAAGCCGACATAGGCGCGGCGCAGTCCCTTTTTCATCACAGGATCTGCACCTCCTTCCCGTAGTCCTCCTCGCGGTCGATGCGCTGCAGGCCGCGCATGAAGGCCAGCACGACGACCATCACCAGCAGCGAAAGCGTCGCGCCAAAGTGCCAGTCGGACGCCTTGCCGAACTGATTCTGGATGATGTCGCCGATCAGCGGCACCTTGCCGCCGCCCATGAGCTGGGAGATGACGAAGGTCGTGACCGCCGGAACGAAGACCATCGTGATCCCCTCGAGCACCCCGGGCAGGGAGTAGGGCAGGATCACGCGCAGGAAGCGCTTGCGGGGGCACGCGCCCAGGTCGGCCGCCGCCTCGAGCAGGCTGTGGTCGATCTTCTCGATTACCGTGTAGATCGGCATGATCATGAAGGACAGGTAGTTGTAGACCATGCCCAGGATGACCGCCTTCTCGTTGTAGAGGAAGAGGATCTTTTTGCCCACGCCGCGGCGCACGAGCCACGCGTCAAACGCGGGAAACGCCTCGCGCAGGGCGGCGATCCAGCTGTTGAGGATGCCGCTGTTTTCCAGGATCGACATCCACGCGTAGGTGCGCAGCAGGAAGTTCATCCACATCGGCAGGATGATCAGCATCAGCCAGAAGGCCGGCCGGCGGAAGGTTTTCCCCGTGAGAATCAAGGCCACAGGATATCCAAGCACCAGACAGATCAGCGTCGTGAGCAGCGCGACCTTCAGCGAGCGCAGGAGCAGGCGCAGGTAGGTCGGCTCGAGCATCCGCCGGAAGTTTTGCAGGCTGGGCACGGCCTTTTTCTGCCAGGGCCGCTCGGAGACGACGGTTCCGTCCTCCAGGCGATAGGCCGTCGTCCCATCCGCCTGCGTGATCTGCTCATAGGGCACGGGGACCTCGACGGTCACGCCATACCAGAGGATCAGCAGCAGGGGTAGGACGATGAAGAGCATCGCCCAGAGCACGAAGGGGATGAGCATCCGGTTTTTCTTCATCGCTCGCCCTCCTCAGCGGCGCGCCGACTGGCGCCCGATGATCTCGGCGCTCTCGGCGCTCTTGGCCATGACCTGGATGTCGGAGGGCGCGACGGTCAGCCGCACGCGCGTCCCCGGCTGGCGGGCATGGGTCGAATGGACGATCATCACCCGGCCCTCGGGGGTGGAGACGCGCATCTCGTAGTGCACGCCCTTGAACAGGAGCGTCTGCACCACGCCCACCGGGCCGCTGGCCTGGGGATCGTCCTCAGGCTTCAGCTTCACGTCCTCGGGGCGCAGGACGACGTCCACGGGCGCCTCCTCCCCGAAGCCGCGGTCGACACAGGGGAACTCGTGCCCCAGGAAGCGCACGCGCTCGTCGCGCACCATCGTGGCCTCCAGGATGTTGCTCGCGCCGATGAAGTCGGCGACAAAGGCGGATTGCGGCTCGTTGTAGATGTCCTCGGGCGTGCCCAGCTGCAGGATCTGCCCGGCGTTCATGACGGCGACGCGGTCGCTCATCGTCAGCGCCTCTTCCTGATCGTGGGTGACGAAGATGAAGGTGATGCCGCTCTCGCGCTGGATGCGGGCGAGCTCCAGCTGCATCTCGCGGCGCAGCTTGAGATCCAGCGCGCCCAGGGGCTCGTCGAGCAGGAGCACGTCGGGGTGGTTGATCAGCGCGCGGGCGATCGCCACGCGCTGCTGCTGGCCGCCGGAGAGGCTGGCGATGCGCCGCTTGCCAAAGCCCGTCAGCCCGACCAGGCGCAGCATCTCCTGCACGGCGGCGGCGGTCTGCTTGCGGTCTTCCCCGCGCAGGTCGGGCCCGAAGGCGACGTTCTGCTCGACGTTCAGATGGGGAAAGAGCGCGTAGCGCTGGAAGACGGTGTTGACGTTGCGCTTGTAGGGGGGCAGCCCCGCGATGTCCTGCCCCTTGTAGAGGATCTGGCCGGAGGTCGGCTGCTGGAAGCCGCCGATGCAGCGCAGCAGGGTCGTCTTGCCGCAGCCGGAAGGGCCCAGCAGGGTCACGAACTCGTTGTGGCCGATGTCGATGGACACCCCGCCCAGCGCGACAAAGCCGTCTTCAAACGCCACCCGCAAATCCCGGATGGACAGGATCGCAGAATCCCCCATAATCTTCCTCCCTGATCAAAAGTTGGGCGGTGTGCAGACCCAGAGCACGACCGCTTGATGGTTTGTATGGTTCTCCAGATGATGCGGCGCGCTGGGGCAAAGCGAAAAGCCGTCGCCGCGGCGCGCGCGGTACTGCGCCTCGCCGACCACCAGGGTCGCCGTGCCGCTGAGCACATAGCCGTATTCCTCGCCCTCGTGCGGCGGGACGACGTCGCTGCGCCCACCCGGCGCCAGGGTGACGAGCATGGTCTCCAGCGCGCGCTTTTGCGCGTCGGGGATCAGCCAGTGGATCTCGCAGCCCTCGCCCTCCTTGACAAAGACGTCTTCCTTGCGGATGATCGGGCGCTCCTCGGGCTCCTCACGGAAAAACTCGGAGAAGGAGGAACCCAGCGCCGTCAGGATGTCCTCCAGGGTGGAGAGGGAGGGCGAGGTCTGGTCGCTCTCGAGCAGGCTGATGAAGCCCTTGGAGAGCTCGCAGCGATCGGCGAGCTCCTGCTGGGTCAGGCCGTTTTTCTGGCGCAGGCCGCGGATGCGCGTGCCGATGTTCATGTCGTCCTCCTTTCGGTTTTGTATTGTAAAACTTTTGGTTCAATTACCGCGCAATATAAAACCATATTTTCCCCCGCTTGTCAAGATCAAATTACAGGCACTTTTCAAAGGCACTCCCCTAGACCTGCGCCGCGCCCCGAAGGGCGCAAAAAAAGCGGGGGGGATCCCGCTCTATCCTTTGCAAAGACGCACCCGCCCCTCCATCACCAGCGCGCCCATCCGCACGTCCAGCGCGCCCGTGGGCAGCGCCTCGCACAGCAGCGCGGGGTGGCACAGGCACAGCGTCGGGGAGGGATGCGCGGCGAGGTAGGCGTCGTAGTAGCCGCCCCCGTGCCCTAGGCGTTCGCCTGCAGGCGTGAGGCGCAGGCAGGGGACGATCGCCAGATCCACCGCGAGGGCCACCTCGCCGCCCGTCGGCTCCGGTATGCCCATCGTCCCCGGCGCCAGCGCCTTCGGGCTGCGAATGCGCACCGCATCCATCTCGGGACGGGGACCACAGCGCGGGACGTAGACAGCCTTTCCCGCCGTGAGCGCCGCCTCGATGATCGGATACGTGTCGGGCTCCTTGCCGACGCTGACGTAGCAAAAGATCGAGCGCGCACGGCAAAAGGGCGGCCACCCCAGCACCGCCCGCGCGATTTCCGCGCTCGATACGCACACCTCTTGCGCGCTCATCGCCGTCAAAACCCGCCGCGCCTCTGCGCGCATCGCCCGCTTGCGCGCCGTCAGATCCCCGTCCACGCGCTCCCCCCTTCATCCTTTTTGCCCGGAAAATCGCGCGGTGCGTCCTTGCATTCCGCCCCGTTCTGCCCGTATAATACCATAAATGAGGCCCAAACGGGAGGGCAATCCTCCCTATGCTTGTTCAGGGCGCGCGTCGCAAGCCCGTGTCCCGCGCTCCCCCGCGCGGCGCTGGACGCTGAGGCAGGAGGACCCTCGCGTTACTGGATCCAGCCTTCCCTGACCCGCTGCACACCGCGCGGCAGATGCCTCTGACAAGAAAGGACAACCGACCGATGAACAAACGGCTGATTCGCGCGTTTTTGGTCTTTGGCCTGCTCACCGTGCTCTGGGGTTTTTCTGCGGGGCGGCGGATGCGCTGGAACGACCTGATCTGGGACGAGAGCGTCTTTCCCGGTGGGAACGAACGCCGTGGGGAAGCCTACGGACGGCTCGCCGAAGGCCCCGGGTTGGCTTTGCGTGCCGGCGTCTACACGCTCTCCTACGCGGCGCAGATGGACGGGGAAAATGAAATCCAGCTGGTCACCGACAACACCGTGTGCATCTATCCCGACCGCATCGCGCTGACCCCTGCCCATGGGAGTGGCACGCTTCGCTTTACGGTCTACAATGAGGCGGACAATTTCCGCATCCTCGTGGACTACCTTTCGGGCAGCCACCTACGGGTCGATGCGCTCTCGCTCGAGGGGCCGGTCGTCGCAGATACCCCGATGACGCTCACCTTCCTGCTCCTCGGGCTTTGGATCCTGCTGGAGATGCGTCTGGCGGGAAGGCTGGGCAGGACGCGCGCGACGCGCATCGCCGTGCTCGGCTTTTGCGTGCTGATCGTCTCCGCACCCTGTATGAAGGACAATCTGGGTCTGGGCGACGACATGCTCTTTCATCTGGAACGCTTAGGCAATCTGACCCAGTCCCTGCGAAGCGGCCAATTTCCCGCGCGGCTGGGGACCTACATGAACGCGGGCTACGGCGCCCCTACGTCCATCTACTACCCGGAGCTCTTCTTCTATCTACCCGCCGCGATGATCCTGGCAGGCGCCTCGATCCAATACGCCATGCACGCCCTGATCATCCTAATGAACCTGGGGACGGCGATCGCCATGTTTCTGCTCGCCCGGCGCCTGTTTGAGGATGAATGGACAGGGCTGCTCGCCTCCGTCCTCTACACGCTCGCGCAGTACCGCATCACCGATGTGTACACGCGCTCCGCCCTGGGAGAGGCGCTGGCCATGGCCTTCATGCCCTTGCTTGCGCTGGGGCTCTACGAGGTGATCTCGGGGAAGGCAACGCGTTGGCCTCTGATTGCGCTCTGTGCGGCCGCGATCCTGCAGAGCCACCTGCTCTCCACCGCGATCCTCGCACCCCTTTGCGCCCTGATCTGCCTGATCTTCCTCCCCGCCCTGCTCCGCGAGCGACGCATCCTTTCCTTGTCGAAAGCCGCCCTCTTCGCGCTGCTGCTGAGCGCGGTCTATCTCGTCCCGTTGCTCGACAGCGCGGGGAAGCTCGTCTCGACCGACATGATGCTCCGCTCCGTCTCTGCCAATGCCATGGCGCCGGCGCAAGTGCTCCTGAACCACGCGAGCAGCCTGACCAGCAAGATGTTCGACGGCCGGCTGCGCGCGCGGGCGGTCGTCGTCGGAACGCCCCTGATGCTCGGCGCACTCGCCGGCGTCCTCGCGCTCCTGCAGCACCCGATCGAAAAAAAGCACCTCCGGCTGAACCTGCTCTTCTTGATTCTGGGAAGCCTCTCCGCCTTCCTGTCGACCGCCGCCTTCCCCTGGGGGATGATCGAGGCGCGCCTTCCCGCGATCAATTACCTGCAATTCCCCTGGCGGCTTCTGATGCTCACGACCTTCTTCTTTTCGCTCCTGGGCGGCTACGGCCTTCGCGCGCTGGGCAAAGACCGCCCCGATGCGGCCCTCTTTGGCACGCTCGCGCTGTGCCTGTGCTTTGCGGTTCCCCTGCTCACCGCCGAAACGCAGAAATCGGGCCTCTCCTACTACACCCGCCCCCACCAGCAAGGGCTTCTCTATCTGGATTACTCCCTTGCCGGAACAAACCTGCAGGACACCCACGACCGAGACATCCATGCCCAGGGAGACGTGACCTTCGGCAAGCTCGGGCGCATGGGGACCATCCTCCTGCTCCCCGTGGAGACGCGCGAGGAGAGTATTCTCTCCCTGCCGATCTATGGCTTTTCAGGCTATGTCGCAGCGCTGGACGGGACGCCGATGCCGATCGCCCTGGGCGCACAAAATCGCCTTGCCGTCTCCCTTCCCGCCGGGGTGCAAGGCATGCTCTGCGTGCGCTATCAGGAGCCGTGGCTCTGGAAAGGCGCGAGCATCCTGTCCTTGAGCGCGCTTCTGTTCCTGCTGGGGCGGGCGGCTTTTTCCCGAAGACGCAAGCCCTCCGCCCTCTGACGTCCAGGCAGATCGCGCCTCCCTTTTCACGACAAAATCCCGCCGATGGCGGGATTTTTGCGTAGAATGTAAGGGTTCTGTGTAAAGGCGCGCTCAGTCGCCGATCTCCTCCCCGTTGGCGGTTTTCGCGGCGGTGGAAAAAGCCGCGCGCAGGGTGTCGGGGCCGGCCGCGCCGTCGACCTTCAGGCCGTTGTCGCGCTGAAAGGCCTTGGTCGCCTCGACGGTCTGCTGATTGAAGGTGCCGGTGACGGCCTTGGCAGAGAGATAGCCCAGGGCCTCGAGGCGGCGCTGATAGGCGCGCACGTCCTCGCCCTCGCTCGCCCACTGGATGACCTGATCGGTGTTGATCGGCTTGCCCGAAGGAGACGGGTTGGACGCGTCGCTCGTCCCCTTGCGTCCGCCGCCGAAGTAGTCCGCGTAGGGCACGGCCCCGCCGTCAAAGAGCAGGGAGAGCGTGCCCGGGCCGACCACGCCGTCGGCGGTCACGCCGTTAGCCTCCTGGAAGAGCTTGACCGCCCGATCGGTGCCGGAGCCAAACTGCCCGTCAGCGGAGGAGAGGTAGCCCAGGGCGATCAGCTGATTTTGAAGCGTCGTCACGGCGGCGCCGCGATCGCCCTTGCGCATCGTCGGCAGGGTCTTGGGGTCTGCCGGGGCGGGCGCGGGAACTTCCTCCTGCGGCGTTTCGCCCGCGGGGGAAGCTGCCTTTGCGCTGGCCATCGCGCGCTGGGTGGCCGCGCCGGCGACGCCGTCGACCGCAAGGCCGTTCATCTGCTGGAAGGCGCGGACGGCCTCGGTCGTCTCCGCGCCATAGCGCCCATCGATGCGCCCGGGCTGATAGCCCAGCTCGAAGAGCCGCGCCTGGAGCAGATAGACCGCCTCGCCCGTGTCCCCCTCGCGCAGGGCGGAGCCGGTGGGCGGCGGGGTCGAGCCAGCCGCCTTGCTGCTGCCCTCCAGCTTGCGCAGGGTCGCGGCGCTGGCCACGCCGTCGGCCGCCAGCCCGTTGGCCTGCTGATAGCGCGCGAGCGCCTCCTGCGTCTCCTGTCCGAAGACGCCGTCCGCGACGCCGGAGAGGTAGCGCAGCTCGATCAGGCGCTGCTGCAGGGCATAGACGTCGTTGCCGCTCATGCCCAGCGTGAGCGTGCGCGTCGCCTCGGGGTCTGCGGTCGCTACCGGGGAGGGCGCGAACTTTGCGGCGGTGGAGTAGAGCTTCTTCTGCGTCTGCACGCCGGCCTGCCCATCGGCGGAGAGGCCGTTTGCGCGCTGGAAGGCCTTGACCGCGTCGGCGGTCGTCTTGCCGTAGAGTCCGTCCACGCCACCCGCGTAATAGCCCAGCTCCATGAGCCTGGCTTGCAGCCTGCGCACCTCGATGCCCGTCGTGCCGCTCTTGAGCAGATAGTAGGTCTCTGCCTCCTGGTCCGCGCGGATCACGCTGGCCTGTCCGGAGGTGGAATAGAGCAGATCCTGCGTCTCGCGCCCGGCGATGCCGTCGGCCTCGAGCCCGTTTTTCTGCTGGAAGGCGCGGACGGCCTCCTGGGTCTGCTGGGTGTAGCGCCCGTCGATCGTGCCGCTGTAGTAGCGCAGCAGGGTCAGCTGGGCCTGCAGGTCGGCCACGTCCTCGCCGATGGAACCCAGGCGCAGGACGGGATAGCCCGCGTTGTAGTCCTCGGCGGAGGTCTCCCAGCTCTCCTGTCCCGGCGCGGCGGTCGGCGGGACGTACGGCATCGTCGTGGGCAGCGCGCCCGCGCTCCAGTCCTCCCAGGCGGACGCGTCGTTCTGCGTCCAGGGATCGGGCGTGGCGCTTGGAGCCGCCGTCGGCTCGGGCGTGGGCGTCCCCGTCGGCAGGGCTGTCACCATCCCGAAGGGCAGCGAGGGATCGGAGATGGTCAGTGGGGCGAGCGAGGGATCGGGCTGGACAAAGCAGCCCGTGAGCAGGAGGAGCAGCAGGGCGAGCATCCCCGCCAGGATCAGGTTCTTGAGGGGCTTCACAGGGCGCTCCTCCTTTCGTTTCTCATCAGGGTTGTCGCGGCCATCGCGGGGCTTCGAGCAGGGCGTCGACCTCATCCAGCGTGCGCACGACGTGGCGGATGGGCAGATCGGGCAGCGCTTTGCCCGCCGGATTGAGCCAGCAGCCGTCAATCCCCGCGCGCGCGGCGGCGGCCATGTCGCTGGTGAGCGAGTCGCCCAGCAGAAGCACGCGAGACGGGTCGGAGACGCCTGCGCGCGCCATGGCCAGATGGATCATCGCGGGATCGGGCTTGGCCGCGCCGACCTCCTCGGAGATGAGCATGTCCCCCGCCAGTGAACAGAGCGGCGAGCGGGCAAAGCGCCCGCGCTGAACCGCCGCAATCCCGTTGGTCACCACGACCACCCGGGTGATGCGCTGCCAGCGGCGCACGGCCTCGGGCGCGCCCGGAAGGACGAAGCCCTGGCGCGAGAGCGCCTCTTCATAGGCCTGCGAGGCCCGGACGGGGTCGCCCGAAAGCGCGAGCGCGGCAAAGAAGTCGGCAAAGCGCCGGATCCGCAGCGCGCCCTGGGTGAGCTCCCCGCGCTCAAATCGCTTCCAGCAGGCGAGGTTGCTTGCGCTGTAGGCCTGCAGGCTCCTCTCGGTTTCGGGAATGGCAAACGCGGGGCAAATCGCGAAAAACGCCGCCCGCTCGGCCCGCGTGAAGTCGAGCAGGGTCTCGTCCGCGTCGCAAAGGAGCAGGTCGTATCGGCGCACGCGCTCGCTCACTGCGCGCGCCTCCAGCTGCGCTCGGTGTACAGGTCGATGTTCTCGTAGCGCTCGGGCGCATTGAGCAGGCTTTCCAGCCCGTGCGCGACCGCCAGATCGGGCTCGTCGGCGAGGATCGTCTTGATGCCCAGCTGTTCCTCGATCATGCGGTCCAGCCCATAGAGCGCCGCGCCGCCGCCCGAGAGGCAGATGCCCGCGTCGAAGATGTCGGAGGCCAGCTCGGGGGGTGTGCGCTCGAGCGTCCGGCGCAGGGCGATGACCAGATCGCGCAGCGGCTCCTCGAGCGCGCCGGAGAGCTCCTCGGAGCTCACGCTCTGCGAGCGCGGCAGGCCGCTGACCAGGCTGCGCCCATAGACCTCGGCGCGCACGCTCACGTCCTTCATGCGCACGCCGCCGATGTCGAGCTTGAGGCGCTCGGCCGAGCGCTCGCCGATGAGCAGATTGTGCCGGCGGCGCATGTAGTCGATGATCGCGTCGTCAAAGCGGTCTCCCGCGATGGGGAGCACGTCCCAGAGCACCTGGTGCCCCAGCGCATGCACCGAGACATTGGTGCGCGCGCCGCCGATGTCCACATTCATGCGGCCGTACTGCTGCCCCACGTCCAGCCCCGCGCCGATCGCGCCGGCGACCGTCTCGTCGACCGGCGTCAGGTCGCGCACGCCCGCGTCGAGCACGATCTCGATCATCGACTGGCGCTCGCCGTCCGTCATGCTGCCGGGGAGGGCCATGATGACCCGGGGCCGCGCGCCCCGCCTGCCCGTCAGCTCGCGCAGGGTGGTGCGCAGCAGGATCGTCACCAGGTCGTAATGGCTCACCCAGCTCGTGCGGAACGGGCGCTCGACGACGATGTTGCTGGGCGCTTTGCCGTAGAGGCTGCGCGCCTGCTCGCCAAAGAAGAGCGGGCTGCGGGACCCGCGCTCATAGGCGACGTAGGCGGGCGCGGTGTGTACGATGCCCCGATTGCGCATGACGATGCGCAGGCTCGAGGTGCCCAGGTCGAGCCCCAGGTCTGCCGTGCTGAAGATGCCCATGCGGATTCCCTCCCCTCAAAATGTCTCAAAGATGCGCCGCACCCGGTCTTCCTCGCCCGCGTAGAGCGCCGCCTCCAGCGTAAGGCCGCAGGCTTCGGCGGTCTGGCCGAGGTCGAGCCGATTGCCCGAGGCGATCGCGCGGGAAAAGGCGTCCGGCGCGCGCTTGCCCTGGCCGATTTCGATCAGCGTGCCCGCGATGATGCGCACCATGTTGTACAAAAAGCCGTCGCCCAGCACGAGCAGGCTGACCTCGTCGCCGCGGCGGGCAACCCTGGCGCGGTAGATCGTGCGCACCACGCTGCGGGCGACGCTCCCGGAGGCCGCGAAGGCCGAAAAATCGTGCGTGCCCAGCAGGCTTTGCGCCGCCTCGTCCATCCGGCGATCGTCGAGCGGGACGGGCACGTGCATGCGGTAGCGCCGGCCAATCGGGTTCATGTGCCGCGCGTTCCAGATGCGGTAGCGATAGATCTTGCCCGCGGCGGAAAAGCGCGCGTGAAAGCCCGCAGGCGCCAACTCGCTGCCCAGTACGCGCACGTCCTCAGGCAGCGCCGTGTTGAGCGCAAAGGCGAGCTTCTCGGGCGGGATGCGTGTCGCGCTGTCCAGATGTGCGACCATCCCCTGAGCGTGTACGCCCGCGTCCGTTCGGCTGCTGCCGACGACGCACACCCGCTCGCGCGCCACACGCAGGAACGCCTCCTCCAGCGTCTGCTGCACGGAGGGACCGTTGGCCTGGCGCTGCCAGCCGGAGTAGGCGCCGCCGTCGAAGGCAAGCGTCAGCCGGAAGCGGTGCTTGCCCGCCTCGGGCGTGTCGGCCGGGGAAGGCCGATGGTGCGCGATGAGCCGCAGATCATCCAAAGAGCCGGCCCTCCACGATGACGCTGGCGATGAAGCCCGCCATGACCGCCGCGCCGATCGCGTCGAGCTTGCCATAGCACAGCGCGTGCAGGCGCGTGCGCCCCTCGCCGCCATGGTAGCAGCGCGCCTCCATCGCCATCGCCAGGTCGTTTGCCCGGCGGAAAGCGCCGACAAAGAGCGGGACGAGCAGCGGGATGAGCGCCTTGGCCCTTGCGATCAGATTGCCGGACTCGAAGTCCGCGCCGCGCGCCATCTGCGCCTTGCGGATCTTGTCGGCCTCCTCCAGAAGCGTCGGGATGAAGCGCAGGGCGATCGTCATCATCATCGCCAGCTCATGCGCGGGGAAGCCGAAGCGCGCCAGTGGGCGCATCAGGTGTTCGAGCGCATCGGTGAGCTGGACGGGGCTGGTCGTCAGGGTGAGCACGGAGGTGCCCATGACCAGGAAGATCAGGCGCAGGGAGAAGTAGATCGCGCTCTCCAGCGCCTCCCAGGTCAGCGCCCACGCGCCCAGGGAAAGGAGCTTCGTCTCGCCCGGGGCAAAGAAGACGTTGAGCAGGAAGGTGAAGATGAGGATCATGCGCAGCGGGCGCAGGCCACGCGCAAGGTATCGAAAGGGGATCCCCGAAAAGCGCACAAAGAGCAGCAGGAAGAGCAATGCGAGCAGGTAGCCCGGCAGATGCCCGATCATGAACACGCCGACGATGTAGCACACGGCCAGCATGAGCTTTGCGCGGGGATCCATGCGGTGCACCGGGGAGTTGCCCGGGTAGTATTGGCCCAGGGTGATGTCGTTCAGCAAGTCCCTTCCCCTTTCTCCAGCGCCGCCAGGATCGCCGCGCACAGTTCCTCCTGCCGATAGGCCTTGGGCGGCACGGGGATGCCCCGCGCGCGCAGGCGCTCGGCCAGCTCGACGGCCTGGGGCACGTCCAGCCCCATCGCGCGCAGCGCCTCCCCTCGGCTGAAGACATCCTCGGGGCTGCCGTCCATGGCGATCTTTCCGTGATCCATGACGATCACGCGCTCGGCAAGCGCACCGACGTCGTCCATCGAGTGGCTGACCATCAGGATGGTCGTGCCGGACTCGTCGTGCAGCTTGGCGATCAGCCCGAGGATCTCAGCCTGTCCGCGCGGATCGAGGCCCGCGCAGGGTTCGTCGAGCACGAGCACCTTGGGCTCCATCGCCAGCACGCCCGCAATCGCCACGCGGCGCATCTGCCCGCCGGAGAGCTCGAAGACGGAGCGCTGGGCGAACTTCTCGTAGGGCAGGGCGACCTTGCGCATCGCCTCGCGCACGCGCCGATCGACCTCCTCGGCAGGAAGCCCAAGGTTTTTGGGGCCGAAGGCGATGTCCTTTTCGACCGTCTCCTCGAAGAGCTGATTTTCGGGATATTGGAAGACCAGCCCGACGTGAAAGCGCACCGCGCGCCGATCCGTGCCCTTGGCCGCCAGATCCACGCCGTCGATGAGCACGCGTCCGGAGGTCGGCGCGAGCAGGCCGTTGAGGTGCTGAACCAGCGTGCTCTTGCCGCTGCCCGTATGGCCGATGAGCGCGACAAACTCTCCGTCTTCGATCGTGAGCGACACGTCGTGCAGCGCGGCGGTCTCATAGGGACCGCCAGCCATGTAGGTGTAGCTCACGCGTTGGACTGCAATCGGCATACTTCCTCCACCATCTCGCTCACATTCAGCACGCCCTCGCGGATCGGCACGCCCGCGCGGCGCAGGCGATCGGCCAGGTCGGTCATCGGGGGCACGTCCAGCCCGAGGCTGCGCATCTGCTCCACATGGGAGAAGACCTCGCGGGGCTTTCCGGTCAGGGCGATCCTTCCGCCGTCCATGACGATCAGCCAGTCGGCCAGCGCCGCCTCGGACATGGCGTGGGTGATCAGCACGATGCTGATGCCCTCGTCGCGGTTGAGCCTGCGGACGGTGTCCATGACCTCCTTGCGGCCGCTGGGGTCGAGCATCGCGGTCGACTCATCCAGGATGATGACCTCGGGCTTCATCGCCAGCACGCCGGCGATCGCCACGCGCTGCTTTTGCCCGCCGGAGAGCATGTGCGGCGCGCGGCGCGCCAGGGCGGCCATGCCGACCGCCTCCAGCGCCCGGTCGATGCGCACGCGGATCTCCTGGGGCTCGACCCCGGTGTTCTCCAGGCCGAAGGCCACATCTTCCTCCACGACGGTCGCCACGATCTGGTTGTCGGGATTCTGGAAGACCATGCCCGCATGGCTGCGGATGGAGAAGACAAGTTCGTCGTCCCGCGTGTCCATCCCGCAAACCCAGGCCGTCCCCTCCGTGGGGATGTAGAGCGCGTTGAAGAGCTTGGCCAGGGTGCTCTTGCCGCTCCCGTTGTGCCCCAGGATCGCCACAAACTCGCCCCGTTTGACGCGCATGCTCACGTCCTGCACGGCGAAGCGCTCCGCGTCCGGATAGCGGTAGCCGAGGTTCCCGGTGATGATGCGGTTTTCCTGTGCGTTGTGCTCGTTCAAAGGATCTTCCTCCGGATGTAAGAAGCGGCGCCCGCTGCGGGCGTCGCAGGTCAAGTGTCAAAGCGGACGACTTCCTCCTCGGGCGGCGTCGTCGGGGTGACCTCGTGCACGTAGAGCACCGGGCCTCCGCCGCGGTACTCGGCGCGCTCCTCGATGTGGATCGTCGCGGTGATCGTGTTCCAGGAGCGCTCCGGGGGGATCGGCTGGCCCTTGCCCATCTTGGCGATGAAGCCGATCGGGCGGATGTCGTCGGCACAGCAGACCATCGCCAGGCGGCCCGGGACAAACTCGTCCGGACGGATGCCATGGCCGCAGTAGGTCTCGGCCGTAAAGCGCACGATCTTCTCGTCGTAGACCTCCGGGCGCTCGGACGCGTCGATGTAGAAGAGGCCGAACCACTCGTCGCGGATCTCCACGATGGGCGCGTCCAGGTCGTAGGGGGGCGGCATGCCCTCGCCATATTCCTCGCTCGTGCCGTCCTCGTTTTCAAAGTAGATCGCCGCGCGGGGGTTCATGCTGCGCACGTTGCGAGCGCGGAGCATCTCGCGCGTCGAATCGGTGGCGCGGTTGAAGACGATCATGTCGGCGGCGGAGAGGTGCTGGATCATGCGCTGGCCGATGTTGGCAGCGTAGAGCTCGTAGGTCTTGGCGCAGACGGTGGTGATGACCTGATAGAGCTCGAGCACCTTGGGCATGCGCGCAAGCGCCGCATCCAGATCCCACATGCCGTTCATCTCGACCAGCACGCGGTCGGGGTGATGCGTCCGGACAAAGGCGCGAAGGGTCTGCTCGTTCCACTCGTCCTCGTCCTCGAGATATTCGATCGCGGCGTGGGTCTTTTCGAGCATCTGCGGCTCGAACTCGTTCAGGCCCTGCTCACAGGAGATGAGCAGGGTCTTCTCATCCTGGGTGAAGCCGGGATCCTGCAGGACGCTGGCGATGAAGCTGGTCTTTCCGCTCTCCAGGAAGCCGGCAAAGAGGTAGACGGGTATGGGCATGGCGTCCTCCGATCAGCGGATGCCGAAGAGCTCGGCCAGGCGCGGCTCATTGAGCTTGGCGCCGATCACGCAGAGCCGTCCGGTGTAGTCCGCGCCGCCGCGGCGCACGTTGGGCTCGCCGGGGGTGTAGTCAAAGTGAATCCAGCGCCCATCCTCGCCCGGGACGATGCCCTTGGCGCGCAGGACGATGCCGTAGGCCTCATCCTCGAGCTGGCAGAGCATGTGATGGAGGCCTTCTTCCGTAAAGGCGCGCACGGTCGTCACGCCCCAGGACTCGAAGACCTCGTCCGCGTCGTGCCCGTGATGCCCATGCCCGTGGTGTCCATGGTGTCCATGGTGCCCACAGCAGCAATGCGCGTCGTGCTCGTGGTCATGGTCGCAGTGCGCATCGTGCTCGTGGTCGTGGTCGCAGTGTCCGTCATGCTCGTGTTCATGGCAGCAGTGCGCATCGTGCTCATGGTGCTCGTGATCGTGGTCATGGCAGCAGTGCGCGTCATGCTCGTGGTCATGGTCGCAGTGCGCATCGTGCTCGTGGTCACAGTGCGCGTCATGCTCGTGGTGCTCGTGCGCATGCGCATGGCGCGCCTCGGCGACGACCTGAGAGAGCATCTGCTCGGCCAGGCTGTGGTCCTCGGTCATGGCCGAGAGGATCGTCTCGCCACTCAGCTCGTCCCAGGGCGTGGTGAGGATGCGCGCCTTGTCGTTGTGCTTGCGCAGCAGCTCGACGACGGGCTCGAGCTGCTCGGGGCTCATGCCCTTGGTGCGGGAGAGCAGGATCGTGCCGGCGTATTCGATCTGATTGAGGAAGAATTCGCCGAAGTTCTTGATGTACATCTTGCACTTGCCCGCGTCGGCGGCGGTGACAAAGCTGCCCATCTGCACCTCGGGGACGCTTCCGGCTACCTGCTCGACCGCGCGGATCACGTCGGAGAGCTTGCCCACGCCGGAGGGCTCGATGAGGATGCGGTCGGGGTGATACTGGTCGATCACCTTGCGCAGGGCGTCGCCAAAGTCGCCCACCAGGCTGCAGCAGATGCAGCCGGAGTTCATCTCGGTCACCTCGATGCCGGCCTCCTTCATGAAGCCGCCGTCGATGCCGATCTCGCCGAATTCGTTCTCGATGAGCACGACCTTCTCGCCCACGAGCGCTTCTTTGAGGAGCTTTTGAATCAGGGTCGTTTTGCCGGCGCCCAGAAAACCGGAGAAAATGTCAATCTTGGTCATGGTATTCCTCTCTTTGTTCGGTCACGAGATTCCGAGACAGCGGAATCTGACATCTTATTGTACCGCAACTTGTCAAGCGCCGCAAGCCTCGCCCCGCCGCCAGTCCGCTCGCAAATCCGCCTTGCGCGCGCCTTTCTTTTCCGCCCGCGTTGATTCTGCGCTCCAAAGCTGGTATGATTAGGAGAGAATCCCCAAAGCGCGCTCCTTCCCCATCCCCGAAAGGAGGATTTCATGTTCTATTACGATTCCAGCTTTCTGCTGCTGATTCCCGGCATCCTTCTGGCGCTCTATGCGCAGACCCTGACCCAATCCACCTTCGCCCGCTGGAGCCAGGTGCAAAGCCGCACCGGCGTCACGGGGCGCGAGGTGGCGCGCCGCATCCTCGACCTCAACGGCTGCGGGCACGTGCGCGTCACCCACGTGCCCGGCACCCTGACCGATCATTACGACCCCCGGAGCGACGAGCTTCGCCTCTCCGATCCCGTCTACAACCAGCGCTCGGTCGCCGCGCTGGGCGTCGCCGCGCACGAGGCCGGGCACGCGATCCAGCAGATCCAGGACTACGCGCCGCTTCGCATCCGCAGCGCCCTGGTGCCCGCGGCCAACATCGGCAGCGCCGCCGCCATGCCCCTGTTCATCGCCGGGCTCGCCTTCTCCTTCCCGCCGCTGGTGCGCATCGGCATCTACTGCTTCGGCTTTGCCGTGCTCTTCTCGCTGGTGACCCTTCCCGTCGAGTTCAACGCCTCCGGCCGCGCGATCGCCATCCTCAATCAGGGCGGCCTGCCCGAGGACGAGCTGCGCGGGGTGCGCGCGGTGCTTCGCGCCGCCGCCCTCACCTACATCGCCTCCGCCCTGCAGGCCCTGCTCCAGCTCGCGCGGCTCCTCCTGCTCTCGCGCAGACGCGACGACTGAGAAGGAGGACGCGATGTCCTATTCTTCCGACACCAAGGCCGAGCTCTGCGCCCTGCAGGCCACGAGCATCTGCTGCCCGCTCGCCGAGCTGAGCGGGATCGTGTGCGCCGCGGGCTCCGTGCTCCTGCGCGGCTCGGGCGGGCGGCGGCTGCTCATCGAGAGCGAAAACGGCGACGTTGCCGAGCGAATCCTCTCCCTGATCGGGCATGTCTTCGACACGCAGCCCGCGCTCATCGAGCGCCAGCAGCGCAGGCTGGGCGGGCGGCGGCTCTACCGCATCCTCCTGGACGGCGACGAGGCCGCCTTCGTGCTCGAGGGCTGCGGCATCCTCCTGGGCCAGCGGCGCACCGTCCCCCGGGAGATCACCGCCCGCAAATGCTGCCGCAAGGCCTTTTTGCGCGGGGTCTTCCTCGCCTGCGGCAGCGTGACCGATCCCCAGAAGGAATACCACCTCGAGTTTGTGCTCGACGACGAGGCCTTCGCCGAGAGCCTCGTGCGCCTGATCGCGCGCTTCGGGCTCACCGCCCGCACCGGCCAGCGCCGCCGCATGACCCTGGTCTACCTCAAGGGCCAGCCCGACATCACCGACATGCTCAGCCTCATGGGCGCTCAAAACGCCCGCTTCGTGATGGAGGACGCCTTCGTCCGCAAGGACCTGCGCAACAACGCCAACCGCGCGGTCAACTGCGACAGCGCCAACCTCAGCCGCGCCGTCGACGCGGCGAGCCGCCAGATGCGCGCGATCCGCGCCGTGCTGGACGCGCGAGGCATCGACGCGCTGCCGCCCCAGCTGGCCGAGGTCGCCCGATTGCGCCTCGAACATCCCGAGCTGCCCCTAGAAGAGCTGGGCCAGCTCTGCGATCCCCCGCTGACCAAGGGTGGGATTCACCACCGCCTGCGCCGCCTCGCCGCCATGGCCGAGGACCTGGGCGAGCCCTGACCCCCCCATCCCCCTGATCCCAACGCCGGAGGTGCCCTATGGAACTGAGTCTTCGCATCGATACCCCCCAGCCCGTGATGTCCCGCCAGGCGGCCGACATCGCCTCGCGCATGAGCGAGTTTTCCTGCCGCATCCTGCTGCGGCGCAAGGACACGACCGTCAACGCCAAGTCCCTCATGGGGCTGATGTCCCTGGGCCTCTCCGCCGGCCAGCAGGTGACCATCCTGGCCAACGGGGAAGACGCGCAGGAGGCCGTGCAGACCCTCGCCCGCCTGCTGGGCGCGGACGCTTGACATCCGCCCCGGCATTGCTTAAAATCAACACGCTGAAAACCCATCACACAGAGCGCGCCCGCCTGGGCTGAGCGCTTTCGGCGCGTGTGCGCCGCGGAAGGAGAACCTATGGGCAAGAAGAACGAGCAATTTGTCCAGCACATCACCGCCCGAAGCGAGGACTTCTCGCAGTGGTATACCGACGTCGTCCGCCTGGCCGACCTGATGGACTACACCCCGGTGCGCGGCTGCATGGCGATCAAGCCCTACGGCTATGCGATCTGGGAGAACATCCAGAAGGGGCTGGACGCCGAATTCAAGCGCACCGGGCATGAGAACGTCTCGATGCCCATGCTCATCCCCGAAAGCCTGCTGCTCAAGGAGGCCGACCACGTCGAGGGCTTCGCGCCCGAGGTCGCCTGGGTCACGCAGGGCGGCACCGAGCCGCTGACCGAGCGCCTGGCCGTGCGCCCGACCTCCGAGACGATCTTCTGCACGATGTACGCCAAGTGGGTCCAGTCCTGGCGCGACCTTCCGCTCAAGTACAACCAGTGGTGCTCCGTCATGCGCTGGGAAAAGACGACCCGTCCGTTCCTGCGCACCGCCGAGTTCCTCTGGCAGGAGGGGCACACGATCCACGCCACCGCCGAGGAGGCGCAGGAAGAGACGATGCAGATGCTGGGCGTCTACCGCGACTTCTGTGAGAAGGCGCTGGCGATCCCGGTCTACGCGGGCCAGAAGAGCGAAAAGGAAAAATTCGCGGGCGCGCGCGCGACCTACTCGGTCGAGGCCATGATGCAGGACGGCAAGGCCCTGCAGAGCGGCACGAGCCACAATTTCGGCACGAACTTCTCCGAGCCCTTCGAGATCCAGTTCCTGGACAAGGACGGCACGCTCAAATTTGCGCACGAGACGAGCTGGGGCGTGAGCACCCGCCTGATCGGCGCGATCATCATGACCCACGGCGACGAGCGCGGCCTGAAGCTCCCGCCGCACATCGCCCCGATCCAGGTGGTCGTCGTGCCCGTCGCCGCCCACAAGGAGGGCGTGCTCGAGGGCGCGCGCGCCGTCGCCGACCGCCTCGCCGCCGCAGGCGTCCGCGTTCGCTTCGACGACCGGGACAACGTGACCCCGGGCTGGAAATTCAACGAATGGGAGCTCAAGGGCGTCCCCGTTCGCCTGGAGATCGGCCCGCGCGACCTGGCTGAAAACAGCGCCCTGTGCGCCCGCCGCGACACCTGCGAGAAGGCGCCCATCTCCCTTGCGGACATCGAGCAGACGATCCCCCGGCTGCTGGAGGCCATCCAGGACAACCTCTTCACCATCGCTCGCGACTTCCGCGACGCGCACACCGCCGATGTCTTCGACATGGAGGCGCTGGGGCGGCAGGTCGAGGGCGGGTATGCCCGCGCGATGTGGTGTGGCTCGCCCGAATGCGAAGAGAAGGTCAAGGCCGAGTTCGGCGCGACCACGCGCTGCATGCCCTTTGACCAGACCCCGATCGGGGAGACCTGCGTGTGCTGCAAGCGCCCCGCGAGCAAGCTGATCTACTTCGCCAAGGCCTATTGATCCCATCCCCCGCTTCGGCGGGGGTTTTTCCCATCTGTGCAAGAAAGGACCTCCTCATGACAAAGCGCCGGATTCTGCCCGTCCTGCTGCTCGTGCTCGCCGCCATCCTCGCCGTCTTTGCAAGCGGCGTGCTCGACCGCTCCAAGGTCTGGTCAGACATGTATCCCGATCGGATGGCCTTCCGCGATGGGAAGCTGGACTTCTCCCTCTCATCCGGCGACGCCTACGGGGTGATCGCGTCCGGCCCTAAGCTGGACCTGCCCAAGGGCGACTATCGGCTGAAGATCCGCATCTTTGCCGATGGGGAGAACGCGCTGCGGATCGGGACGCGCAACGGAGCGAAGCTCTCCCCTGAGCGCGTGACGCTCGACCCCGAGGCATGGGATCAGATCGTGGATCTGCACCTCTCGGAGGACGCGATCGGGCTCGAGTTCTTCGTCGATTTCTGCGCGGGAACAACGCTTTCCTTCTCCGACATCCGCGTCTACAGTCCGCCCTACTCCGACGATGCCTTCACATTCGCCTTTCTGCTTCTCTTCGCCTTCCTGCTCTACGCCCTCTGGGCCAAGGGCTGGCTGGATCGCCGGCGCGGGGGCTCGCTCGCCCTGCTCGTCCTAGCCGTCCTCTATGCCGTCGCACCCTCGCTCAAGGACAACCTGATCCTCGTCTACGACACCGGCTTCCACCTCGCGCGCATGATGAACCTCGCGGATGGCATGCGCTCGGGCGCCTTCCCGGTTCGGGCGGGCGGCTTCACCTACAACGGATGGGGCGCGGTCACCTCGGTCTTCTACCCCGACCTTCCGCTCTACCCGTCCGCCCTCCTCGTGCTTCTGGGCGCAAGCCCGACCTACGCGGCGCACGCCTTTGAGATCGGCACAGCGCTGCTCTCCGTCCTCACGATGGCCGCCGCCGCCCGGCGCATCCTCGGAGAGCGCGACATGGCGACCGCCGCCGCGGCGCTCTACGTCCTCTCGGTCTATCGGACGACCGACGTGTACACCCGGGGCGCGTGGGGCGAGGCCGCCGCGATGGCGGTGCTCCCGCTCTTCCTGCTCGGCCTCTACGAGGTCTGCTACGGGGACAAGCGGCGCTGGCCCCTGCTCGCGCTGGGCGCGTGGCTGATTCTCGCCTGCCACATGCTCTCTGTGCTGATCGCAGCCGCCCTCGCGGTCTCCTTCGTGCTCCTCGCGCTCCCCCGGATCCTCCGTGAGCGCCGCCTGGGCGCGCTGGCACTCGCTGCGCTGCTCGCCCTTACCCTTTGCCTCTATCGGCTCATTCCCCTGGCGGATTACAGCCTGCAGGGCTTGGGCGCACAGGCGCTCGCCAGTCCGATGTCCTGGACTGCGCTTGCTCCCGCCCAGCTATTTCTCTGGGGGGGCGGCAACCTACCCGTCGATCCCAGGGATACGACGCTCTCCCCTCTGGCGCTTGAGCCCGGATTGCCCCTGATGCTCGGCGCGGCCCTGTGCCTCTATGCCCTGCTTTGCGAGAATCGGCGCGAGATGCGGCGCGTGCTCCTGCCCTGCCTGGCGCTGGGCGCGCTCTTCCTGTGTTCGATGACCACCTTCTTTCCCTGGGGGCATTTGGCCGTCCTGACCCGCGGCCTGACCGATTTCATCCAATTCCCCTGGCGCTTTTTGATGCTGCCAACCCTGCTCTTCTCGCTCGCCGGCGCATACGGATACCTTCGCGCCCTGCCCGAGCGCACGGGTCTGATCCTCGCCCTGGCGCTCGCCGTGCTCTTCTGCCTGCCGATCACCACCGATCAGGCGCGGCGCTACGTATTCCTTGAATTCGGCTCAGCCGTTCCCTCCTCCATCTCCTACCTCGAATACACCCTTCCGGGGACGGATCTGGACGCCACGAAAAGCCGTGAGATCCGCGTGCAGGGCGACGTCTCGCTGGGCGAGATGGCGCGCGAGGGAACTCATCTGCGCCTTCCCGTCCAGGCCCCGCAGGGCGGACAGATCGCCCTGCCGCTCTTTGCCTACGACGGCTATGTCGCCCAGCTGGACGGGCAGCCCCTTCCCGTCTCTGTCGGCGAAGAAAACCGCCTGAGCGTCGAGCTGCCCGCCGGGGCACAGGGCGAGCTGTCCGTGCGCTTTTGCACAAAGCCCCTCTGGCGCGCCGCCGACCTGATCAGCCTGCTCGCCCTCGCCGCGCTCTGCGCCCTGCTGAAAGGGCGATCCGGCCGCGCTGCGCACCCGAGCGTGTAATCCCCTAAGCCTTGATCAAGTAGGAGCCTCCCATGCATTTTCTTTCCCATTTCACGCTCGAACCCCGAGCGCCCCAAAGGCGCGAGGTGTTCCTCCCGCGCGTCCTGCGCGCCCTGCTCCGCCTGCTCATCCTGCTGGCTGCGCTCCTGACGATCGCAACCCTATGGGCGCGCGAGACCTACGGATACATCACGATCGAGGAGATCCTCTTCCATCTGGTCATGCCGCTTCAGGGCACCGCCCGAGACTTCACCTACTCGTTGCTCCGATGGGTCTTCCTGCCCTTCGCCGCCTTGAGCGCGCTGATCTTCGCGGCGCTCCTGCTTCCCCGGCATCGCGTGCTCTTTGCGCGCTTGGGCAGCCTGCGCATCCCCCTGCTCCCGCTTCGCCTGCCCCTGCCTCTGATGGCCGTGGGGCTTGTCCTGTGGGGCTTGGCCTTTTATCCGATCGCCGATCGTTTCCTGGCCATCTCGGAGTTCGTCCGCGGGCGGCTGCGCGACTCCACCCTGATCGAGGAGCGCTATGTCGATCCATCGTCCACCGCCCTTACCTTCCCCGAAAAGAAGCGAAACCTGATCACGCTCTACCTTGAGTCGGCCGAGACCACGAGTCAGGATGTCGCCAGCGGCGGAAAGATGCCCGTGAACTACATCCCCGAGCTGACCCGCCTGGCCCAGGAGAACGTCAGCTTCTCGCAAAATGCGCGCATCGCCGGCGCGACGGTCGCTCCCGCCTGCGGCTGGACGGTCTCGGCGCTGGTCGCACAGACCGCCGGCCTGCCGCTTAAGCTCTACCATCCCGACCCGGACGCCAACAACATGGGCATGGACCTGGCGCGCTTCCTCCCCGGCGCGACGACGCTGGGCGACCTGCTGGAGGCCCAAGGCTACCGCAACGTCTTTCTCGCGGGATCGGACTTCGATTTCGCCGGTCGCCGTCAATACTACATCCAGCACGGACACTACGACATCTACGACTACTACACCGCGATCGAAGACGGATGGATCGACGAAGATTACTACTACGGATGGGGCTTCGAGGATCAAAAGCTCTACGGCTTTGCCAAGGGGCTCCTGCAGGAGCTCTCCGCATCCGATCAGCCCTTCCACTTCTCGCTGCTCACGGTCGACACCCATTTCCCCGGCTTCCTCTGTCCCCTTTGCCCGGAGGACGATGGGAACATCTACGGACGGACGATCCGCTGCGCCTCCAAGCAGGCCTGGGACTTTGTGGCCTGGTGCAAACAGCAGCCCTTTTACGAAAACACGACCATCGTCGTCACAGGCGATCACGCGAGCATGATTGGCGGCTTCTACGATCAGTCCACCCAGGAATCCTATGACGTCCAATTGGGAAGCACGGAGCGCCTCGTCTACAACGCCTTCATCAACGCCGCCGCAACGCCGGTGCAGGAGAAGGATCGCCGCTTTACGACGCTGGATTTCTTCCCGACCGTCGTCGCCTCCCTCGGTGCGACGATCGAGGGCGATCGGCTGGGGCTGGGCACGAATCTCTTCTCCGCGCGTCAGACACTCAGCGAGGAGATGGGCTATGAGGCGCTCTTTTCCGAACTGGCCGCCAAATCGACTTTCTACGACCGGCATCTGCTGCGATAAGCGCACGCCCACACCCATGCGGTGCGGGCATTTTTTGTTGTGCTTTTCCCTAGCGCTACTAGAAACAAATCCATCGGCATCCTTTTCGTTACCGGGACACGCGGGGATAGAAAAACCTGACGAACACCTGAGGGCTCTTCTATACAGTGGCAATCGGGGCGCAGAGAAGCAGCCCGCCGGCGCACGGGGCTAGGCGGCGGCCAACAAAAAATCCCCCGGCAAGCGCCGGGGGATTTTTTTCATGGATTACATCTCGGGAGCAGAGAAGCTGATCGCGGTCGCGCCGGTCATGGCGTCGGCAGAGAGCAGCGAGATCGGGGCCTCCTCGATGTGCAGGGTGGCAAACTCGCCGGTGTAGCCGCTCTCGGTCGCAAAGGACACGGTCATGCTGTAGCCTTCGAGCTTGTTCGCCGGGACGGTGCGGGTCACCATGACGGAAGCGCCGGCCTCGAGGCCCTCGCCCGCCAGGTTCGCACCCTTCTCGCCGGTCTGATTGTCGACCAGGTAGAGCGCGGTGACCTTCTCGCCGGTCTGGTTGTAGATGGTGTACTTGCCAGTCTTGGCATCCGCGGCGTAAACGGCCTCGATGACGCCCTTAACGTAGCCGAGGCTGTCGACCAAGGTCGCGCCGGTGACGACGTCCACGAAGGCGGCGGGCTCGACGCCCTCGACGGCGGCCTCGAGCTCAGCGGCGGTCTTGCCCGTCACATAGGCCTCGATCGCGGCAAAGTTGTCCGCGATGGACACGGTGGAGCCGGCCTTGTTGGCCATGTTCGCGCTGTAGTAGTCGCTGTTGACGCGCTTGGAGCCGAGGACCTTGCCCTCTTCGCTGCCCACGATGTTCGCGCCAAACTTGTCCGCGCTGTTGGGCACGCCGGTGACGTTCTCACCCGCCATGACCTGGAACTCGTCGATGTGCGCCGCGGCGATCACATCGCCCTCCATGGCGACGGTGATGACCGCAAAGCAGCTGGTGCCGTGGGCGGCGTACTCGACCTGACCCAGGCGCAGGCCCTTCTCGGCCTCCTCGGCGAGGGCGACGGCGCCCAGCAGCAGCATGGCCGCAAGCGCAAGAGCGAGGAACTTCTTCATAACAGGAGTCTCCTTTCAAATTGCGTTGCGCGGGATTTATTTCCACCGCGCAACCTTACAAAGCCATTGTATCCATCGCCCTGGGCAAAGTAAAGGAACACTTTTCCTATGAATTTGTTAGGACTTAAACGCATGCCGGATTATGCCTTTATTCTCCGTTTGTTTGAGTTATTTTATTCTCGGTCCTTACGTCCGGTTTATCTTATCCCACTTTATTAGTATGTTATTCAATCAAAACGCCCTAAGGCGACAGGATTCTCCGAATTCGAACGGTCGTTTTGACCAATTTTAGTCCATAAACTTCTCCATCGCGCGACCGCCCGCCCAATGTTGTTTGGGCGGGGCTTCGCAAGACGCGTTTTGCGATCCGCTGCCTCAGCGCGCTTCGAAAGCCCGTTATGGCCGCGCCAAAACGGCGGCAGGAGGCCGGATAACCCGACCTCCTGCAGAGATTCGCTTGAAAAAAACACGTTTGTGCTCAGAGCGTGCCGCGCAGGGCGGGCGTCTTGTCGATCAGCAAGCGCCCGATCGTCGGATGTGCGTCGAGGATGCGCGCCGTCAAGCGTTCTACCAGGTCATAGGAGAGCCTTGCAGGCATCAGCGTCGAACCGGAGCGCGTGGTCGCGCACAGGAGCACTTGCCTCCCGCCACCAAAGCCCTCCTCTGTGAGCATGGGATAGAACTCATAGAGCTTAGGCAGCATCCCCGCGCTCTCCAGCTCCTCGCTGAAGATCCTATGCACGTCGCGAAGCAACGCGAGCCGTTCGGGCGTGACCTCGTCGCTCAGCAAAGCACCCAGCCCGAGGGCCGGGAAGGGCTTACGAGCCACAACCTCCTCCGGGATACCCAGCAGCTCCGCCATGCGCGACACCTCCCAACGGAAGCTCTGCACCAGCGGCTCGAGCACCATGCCCTCGCCCTGCGGTTGGGGCATCCGCTCAAAGAAGCGATCGCCATAGTCCGTGCCAAAGAGGTAGCACGCATGCTCGATCTCAAGTGCTTGAAGCTGCTCGAGGAGCAGGTTGCTGATCGCAGTCTGCTTCTCCTGCAGGCTGCGCTTCCCGGACAGGGCTTGCAGGGTGGCCGGCTTGCAGTCCACGCTCGTGAGCGGGATGTCCATGCCCTCGAAGGTCTCTTTCACCAGCGCGCCCTCGTCCTCGCGCATGAGGCCGGTATCCAGATAGACTGCGCGCATCCGCTCGCCAAAGGCGCGCTTGGCCAGCATGCCCAGGACCACGGAATCCACGCCGCCGGAGACCGCGCAGACCGCATAATGTCCCTTCGCGGCCATCTCGCCGAGGCTTCCTTCGATCTGCGCCATGGCCTCCTCGATGCAATAGCCGCGCGCACAGCCGCAGACCTGGAAGAGGAAGTTGAGCAGGATCGTCTTTGCCGTGGGATCGCCGCTCCCCAGTTCAAAGAGCAGACCGTAGAGCGCGCGATCCGCGTCCTCGAAGGCGAGGGTGTTCCCCCCGCCGCTGGCTGTCATCCGAACATTGCCGGGCAGCATGAGCGTCTGTCCCTCGAGGATCGTCTGTTCACAGTCCTGGGCTCCGTAGAAGAGCGGGCTTTCCTCGAAATGCACGTCTACCTCGCGCCGGATCGTGCCCGTACACACGCCGGCGCCGCCCATCGCACGGAGCATCGCCTGGGACGCGTGCCCCAGGGCGAGCACCGGGACGCCCAGGCTGAGGATCTCAGGATCCATCACCGTGCAGCCATCCTGCGCGCCGCAGAGGATGATTCCCTTGGCGCCGTAGGCCCGAAGCGCTTCGATCCCCGTCGCACCCGGCAGGAGCACAGAGCAGACCTGCTCACGGCGGATGCGCCTGGCGATGTCCATCGCCGTCCGGTCGCTGTAGGACAGGACCAGTACCGTATCGTTCATGATTTCCCCCACGATGTGCAAAGAAGCTGTTTCGCGTCGCGAAACAGCTTCCCTTGCGCGGTCTTAGATGAGCTCGAGAATGACCATCTCCGCAGCGTCGCCGCGGCGCGGGCCCTTCTTGAGGATGCGGGTGTAGCCGCCGGCGCAGTTCTTCTCCGCGTTGCGGGCCTTATACTTAGGGCCGTATTCGCGGAAGAGTTTCTCGACGCAGGGATACTTCACGTCCTTGGTGCGGGCGCGGTACTCCGCCTTCTTCTCGCCCTCGTTCTTGGGCGCGGGCATCGGGTAGAGCACGCGCATCATCGCGCGGCGCGCATTGAGCTTGCTCGGCGCGTCGTTCTGCACGGTGATCGTGACCGCCTGACCCTTGTCGTTGTTGAAGGTCTTTTCGACCATCACATTGTTGTCGCACTCCGCAATGGCGAGCGTCACCAGGCGCTCCGCGATGGAACGCACTTCCTTGGCCCGAGCCAGAGTCGTCTCGATGCGGCCATACCAAATGAGATTGGTGACCTGGTTGCGAAGCAGCGCTTTGCGCTGCGCGGCCGTAAGGCCAAGCTTACGCTGTTGTGCCATTGGTTCTCCTCCTTTTGTGGGTCCGCCTCCTGCAAGCAGAGAAATCTCTTTACCGAGCCCTCCCAGAGGGGAGGGGCAGGGTCCCTGCCTCCCTTAGGCGCGACCTTTCTATTACTCTTCCGCGGTGCGCAGGCTCATGCCCAGGGCGGCGAGCTTCTGCTCGACCTCCTCCAGGCTCTTCTTGCCGAGGTTGCGCACCTTCATCATGTCTTCCTGATCCTTCTGCACCAGCTCGGCGACGGTGTTGATCCCGGCGCGCTTGAGGCAGTTGAAGGCGCGCACGGTGAGATCGAGCTCCTCGATCGTCATCTCGAGCGCCTTCTCGTGCGTGTCGTCCTGCGCTTCGCTGAAGCCGACTTGCACGACCTGATCGGTGAGGCTCATGAAGATCTTGAGATGCTTGTAGAACACGTCAGCAGCCGCGGCGATCGCCTCGTCGGGTTTCACGCTGCCGTCGGTCCAGACCTCGAGGGTCAGGAGATCGAAGTCGGTCTCCTTGCCCACGCGGGTGTCCTCGACGGTGTAGTTGACCTTGCGGATCGGCGTGAAGATCGAGTCGGTCGGGATGACGCCGATGGGCGTGTCCGCGCTCTTGTTGCGGTCCGCGCTCACGTAGCCCAGCCCCTTTTCGAGGGTCACGTACATGGTGAGATCGGCGTCCTCGTTGAGGGTGGCGATGTGCAGGTCGCGGTTGATGACCTCGACCTGCTCGTCGGTCTCCAGGTCAGCGCCCGTAATCTCGTACGGGCCCTGAACATGGAGGGTGACGGTCTTCTTGCCCTCGCAGTGAAGCCGAGCGGACAGCTCTTTGAGGTTGAGGATGATCTCTGCGACGTCTTCTTTCACGCCGGGGACGGCGGAAAACTCGTGCTGAATCCCCTCGATGCGGATGCTGGAGACGGCCACACCGGGAAGAGAGCTGAGGAGCACGCGGCGCAGGGAGTTGCCCAGCGTCTGTCCGAAGCCGTGCTCCAGCGGCTCTACGACAAACTTGCCGTAGCTGTCGCTGACCTCCACGCGCCTGATCTGGGGCTTTTCAAGTTCGATCATTTGGCAGATTCCTCCTCACGTTACCCGTGAACGGCCATGGATTAACGAGAGTACAGCTCGACGATGAGGTGCTCCTGCACCGGATAGTCGATGTCTGCACGGGTCGGCATCGCGCTCACGGTGCCCGTCAGGTTCTGCGCGTCGAGGGTGAGCCACTTCGGGGTCACCACGCCGGTGCCCTCGCGCAGGGACTTGAACATCTCCTGCTCGCGGGAACGCTCACGCAGGGTGATCACATCGCCGACCTTGACCAGCGCAGAGGGGATGTCGACCTTCTTGCCGTTGACCAGCACGTGGCCGTGCACGACGATCTGACGCGCCATACGGCGGGTCTTCGCCAGGCCGAGGCGATAGATGACGTTGTCCAGACGGCGCTCGAGGAGCACGAGGAGGTTTTCACCCGTGATGCCCTGCATGCCCGCCGCCTTGAGATAGTAGCGGTGGAACTGCTTTTCGAGCACGCCGTAGACGAACTTGACCTTCTGCTTCTCCTTCATCTGGGTGCCGTATTCAGACACCTTGCGGCGACGGTTTCCGCCGGGATTGCGCTTGGAACGCTTGTTGCCGTAGCCCAGGGCCGCCGGGGAGATGTCGAGGCTCCGGCACGACTTGGCGATCGGCTCCTTATTGTTTGCCATTGTACGGTTTCCTCCTTACATTACACGCGACGGCGCTTGGGCGGACGGCAGCCGTTGTGCGGGATCGGCGTGACGTCCTTGATCATGTTGACCTCCAGACCGGCGGCCTGCAGGGAGCGAATCGCAGCCTCGCGTCCCGAGCCGGGGCCCTTGACATAGACCTCGACCGTCTTGAGGCCGTACTCCATGGCGGCCTTGGCGGCGGTCTCCGCGGCGCTCTGCGCGGCAAAGGGCGTGGACTTCTTGCTTCCGCGGAAGCCCAGGCCGCCGGCGCTCGCCCAGCTCAGGGCATTGCCCTGCAGGTCGGTCAGGGTCACGATGGTGTTGTTGAAGGAGGAGCTGATGTGCGCGGCGCCACGCTCCACAACCTTGCGTTCGCGACGCTTACGGGTAACCTTCTTCAGGTTCTTTTTCGGTGCCATTGTTCCTCACTCCCCTTATCTGGTGGCCTTCTTCTTGCCGGCGATGGTCTTCTTGGGACCCTTGCGCGTACGCGCGTTCTGCTTGGTGTTCTGACCACGGACAGGCAGGCCGCGGCGATGGCGAACGCCGCGATAGCAGCCGATCTCCATCATGCGCTTGATGTCCAGGGAGACATCGCGGCGAAGATCACCCTCGACCTTGAGGTTCTTCTCGATGTACTCGCGGATCAGGTTGACGTCCTGCTCGGACAGGTCCTTCACGCGGGTGTCAGGGTTGACGCCGGTACCGGCCAGGATCTCTTTCGAGGTCTTGAGGCCAATGCCAAAGATATACGTCAATCCGATCTCGACCCGCTTCTCACGAGGCAGGTCAACGCCAGAAATACGTGCCATTACTTTACCTCCGAACTGATTTCCATCAATTGCCTTTGGCTATTTATCTATGAAAAGTCGTCCGGATCACAGCGGGGCTGTGCAGCCGCCCGGACAATCCTTTCGCACCGCGCCCGTCGGGGCGCTCCATCAGCCCTGCTTCTGCTTGTGCTTCGGATTCTCGCAGATGACCATGACATGGCCTTTCCGCTTGATAATCTTGCACTTCTCGCAGATCGGCTTCACAGACGGTCTTACCTTCATTGTCTTGCTCCTCCTGCTTTGCGCTTAGCCCTTGCTGCGCCAGGTAATGCGTCCCCTGGTCAGGTCATAGGGCGAAATTTCGACTTTCACCTTGTCGCCGGGGTAGATCCGGATGAAGTTCATGCGGATTTTTCCGGAGATCTGGGCGATGATCGTGTGGCTGCGCCCCGCTTGGCCGACTTCCACGCGGAAGTTGGCGTTGGGCAGCGCTTCGACGACGACGCCTTCGACTTCGATATTGTCGCTCTTTGGCATCTAAACCCTCCTTAAGTGTCGTATCCGGCCTCGCGCAGTCCGCGAATCAGCATCTCGTCGCACACGCGCTCGCCTTGAGCGAGGCGCTGGGCGACCTCCTGCACGATCTGCGGCTTGGCTGCCAGATGCAATGCGTTTTTGGACTTCGGATGATCCGCGCGATGCTTGCGGCCGTCGGCCACCAGCACCCGATCCGGGGCGGCCAGGGCGAGCACCACGAAGGCGTCGCCGCTGTCCCGTCCGGCCTTGGAGAGGACCACCCGTCCGATCTGCAGGGGAAAGGGCTTTTTCATAGAAGGCCCTCCTCCGCGCGATCCTTGCGCCGTCCACGCATAGGCCATGTCATGGTCTCACACTCCGAGGGCGTCCATGATCGCCGCAAAGCAGCGCTCCATGGGCAGCGCTCCGTCGACCGTGTGCAGCAGGCCCTTCTGCTCGTAGTAGGCGATCAGGGGTGCGGTCTGCTCGCGATAGACAGCCAGACGGCTGAGCACCGTGTCCGGATTGTCGTCCTTGCGCTGGATGAGCTCGGCGCCGCAGCGCGCGCACGTCGTCTGCCCGTTGAGGTGCGAGACGTGGTAGGTGCTGCCGCAGGCCGGGCAAACCCGCCTGCCCGAGATCCGCTTGATCAGAAGCTCCTCAGGGCACTCGAGGTCGATGACCGCGTCGATCTGGGCGAACTGCGAGAACGCCTCCGCCTGCTGCACCGTGCGCGGGAATCCATCCAGAAGATAGCCACCTTTGCAGTCGTCCTGCGCGAGCCGCTCGCGGACGATGTCGATGACGACCTCGTCCGGAACCAGCGCGCCCGACTCCACGTAGCGCTTGGCGGCGAGCCCCGTCGGGGTCTCGTCCTTCATCGCCTTGCGCAGGATGTCGCCGGTAGAGATCTGCGGGATGCCCAGCCGCTCACAGACGTTCACGGCGTGGGTCCCCTTGCCCGCACCGGGCGGGCCCAGAAAAATCACATTCATAGTACACCTCTGCCTCTCAGCCAAGGAAGCCCTTGTGGTGGCGCATGATCATCTGCGCTTCGATCTGACGGATCGTCTCGATGCCCACGCTCACGGCGATCAGCACGGAGCTGGCCGAGAACGGCGTGTAGGCGACGCCCAGCGGGCGGACCAGCTGCATGAGCAGCGTCGGCACCACCGCCAGCGCGGCGAGGAAGAGCGCGGAGAACAGCGTCAGCCGCTGGCTCGTCTTGCGCAGGTAGTCGCCGGTCGCCTTGCCCTGTCGGATGCCGGGGATGATGCCGCCGTTCTGCTGGAGATTGCGGCTGATCTCAACCGGATCGAAGGTGATGCTGGTGTAGAAGAAGGTGAAGGCGATGACCAGGGCCGCCAGCAGCAGCTGATAGCCAAACCCGTTCTGGAAGCCAATCCACCACTGGTTGACGCCGGAGGTCGGGAAGAAGGCGAAGATCGTCGCCGGGAACTGAAGAATCGCATAGCCGAAGATCAGCGGCATGACGCCGGTGGAATTCAGCTTCATCGGAATGTGGGTGGACTGTCCGCCGTACATCTTGCGGCCCACCACGCGCTTGGCGTACTGAACCGGGACGCGGCGCTCGCCCATGTCCACATAGGTGACGGCCACGATCATGGCGATCAGGATGGCCAGGACGATCAGGATGCCGAAGACATTGGTCGTCCCGTTGACCGTGCCGGTGATCATCGCCGCAAACCAGGTGAAGAGGTTGGAGACGATGCCCGCCATGATCAGCAGGGAGATGCCGTTGCCCAGGCCCTTCTCGGTGATGCGCTCGCCAATCCACATGGCCAGGGCGGTGCCGGCCGCCATGCACAGGCCGATGACGACGTACCAGGCGCCGCCGCGGGCCGTTCCGCGCATCGCGTAGACCAGGCCGACCGCCTGCACGAAGGCGAGAACGATCGTGAGGTAACGCGTGTACTCGTTGATCTTCTTGCGGCCTTCGGGGCCTTCCTTCGCCAGCTTCTCCAGGGAGGGGATGGCGACGGTCAGCAGCTGCAGGATGATGCTGGAGTTGATGTACGGGGTGATGCCCATGGCCATGACCGTCATGCGCTCAAAGGAGCCGCCCGTCATCATGCTCATGAAGTTGAGAATGGAGAACTGGCTGACAAAACCCTTGACCTGGGAAAGATCCATGCCCGGGACCGGGATCACGCTCAGCAGCCGATAGAGCAGCAGCATGCCCAGGGTGTAGAGCATCTTCTTTCGCAGCTCAGGAATCCGCCACGCTGTCCGCAACTTTTCCCACATATCAGATCACCTCAGCAGTTCCGCCGACGGCTTCGATCTTCTCCTTTGCTGAGGCGGTAAACTTCGCTGCCTTGACGGTCAGCTTGTGGGTGAGCTCGCCGTTGCCCAGAACCTTGACGCCCGCGAGCTTGCGGCGCACGATGCGGCGCTCGACGAGCAGGGCGGGGGTCACCTCGGTGCCGTCCGGGAAGATCTCCAGGTCGGCCACGTTCACGATGGCATACTGCTTGGCGAAGATGTTGGTGAATCCGCGCTTGGGGATCTGGCGGGTGAGGGGCATCTGGCCGCCTTCAAAGCCGGGCCGCTTGCCGCCGCCGCTGCGGGCCTTGGCGCCCTTGTGGCCCTTGCCGGAGGTCTTGCCCAGGCCCGAACCGGTGCCGCGGCCGAGACGGCGCGGGGATTTGGTAGAGCCCTCTGCGGGCTTGAGTTCATTGAGCTTCATGGATCCTCCTCCTCAGCCTTCAACTTCAACCACCGACACCAGGTGCTTGACCTTGAAGATCATGCCGCGGATGGCGGGCGTGTCCTCGTGCACCTTGGTCTGGCGGATCTTGTGCAGGCCCAGCGCCTCCACGACCTTCTTGTGATTGGGCTTGCTGGCGACAGGAGACTTCACGAGCGTAACCTCAAGTTTCATCGTTTCTCCTCCTTACTCGCCGAGCAGCTCTTCCACGGTCTTGCCGCGCAGAGCCGCGACTTGCTCGGCGTTGCGCAGGGAAGCGAGACCCTGGATCGTCGCCTTCACCATGTTGATCGGGTTGTTGGTGCCGTAGCTCTTGGTGCGGATGTCCTTGATGCCGCAAAGCTCGAGGACCGCACGCGCGGGGCCACCGGCGATGACGCCCGTGCCTTCCGGAGCCGGCATGAGCACGACCTCACCGGTGCCAAAGCGGCCGACGGTGCCGTGCGGGATGGAGGTCCCCTTCATGGAGACGGTCACCAGATGCTTCTTGGCATCCTCGGCGGCCTTACGCGCGGCTTCCGGAATTTCGGTCGCCTTGCCGATGCCGCAGCCCACGCGGCCCTTGCCGTCGCCCACGACCACCAGCGCGGAGAAGCGCATGTTGCGGCCGCCCTTGACGGTCTTGGAAACGCGGTTGATGGCTACCGTCTTCTCGGTAAATTCGCTCTCGGGGCGACGGTCGCGGCGCGGGCCACGATCACGGCGTCCGTCCGGGCGCCGGTCGCGCCCCTGCGGGTTTCTCTCAAAATCCTGAGGCATTTTCATATCCTCCTTGATCAGAAGTCGAGGCCCGCTTCACGGGCGCCTGCGGCGACCTCCGCCACGCGGCCCGTATAGACGTAGCCACCGCGGTCGAAGACGACCTGCTTGATGCCGGCCGCGATTGCGCGCTCGGCGACCGTCTTGCCCACCAGCTTGCTGGCGCCCTTCTTATCGAGGTCGGCCAGCTGCCCCTTGATCTGGGGATCGAGCGTGGAGCAGGACACCAGGGTCTTGCCGACGGTGTCATCGATGACCTGGGCGTAGATGTTGTTGAGGCTGCGATAGACGCACAGACGCGGCATTTCGGGCGTGCCGCTGATCTTCTTACGCACGCGCTCATGACGGATCCGGCGGATCTCGTTGCGATCACGTTTCGTGAACATATTCGGTCACTCCCTTTCTTACTTCTTACCGGTCTTGCCTTCCTTGCGGCGGACGACCTCGGTTGCGTACTTGATGCCCTTGCCCTTATAGGGTTCCGGCGGACGGACCGCGCGGATGTCGGCGGCCAGGTTGCCGACGACCTGCTTGTTCATGCCGCTCACCTCGATGGTGGTCTGGTTGGGCGTGGCGAAGGTGATGTTCGCCGGCGCTTCGAAGACGACCGGGTGGGAGTAGCCCACGTTGATGGTGAGGGTCGTGCCCTTGGCCTCGGCGCGGTAGCCGGTGCCGACCAGCTGGAGCGTCTTGGTGAAGCCAGTGGTCACGCCGGTGACCATGTTGGCGATCAGCGCGCGGTAGAGGCCGTGCATCGCACGGTTTTCCTTCTCGTCGTTGGGGCGGGTCACGTAGACCTGGCCATCCTTGAGCTCGACGGAAATGTTGGGGTTAACGGCCTGTTCCAGCTGGCCCTTGGGTCCCTTCACGACGACGTTGTTGCCCTCGTCGATCGTGACCGTAACGCCCGCGGGAACGGCAATCGGATGTCTTCCGATACGAGACATTTTTCTTTCCTCCGTTTCAGCGTCGTTTTACCAGATGTAGGCCAGCACTTCGCCGCCGATCTTGGCCGCGCGCGCCTGCTTGTCGGTCATCACGCCTTTGGACGTGGAGACGATCGCGATGCCCAGGCCGCCCAGAACGCGGGGCAGCTCCTCGCAGTGCGCGAAGACGCGCAGACCGGGCTTGCTGATGCGCTTGAGGCCGACGATGACCGCCTGCTTCTTGTCGGTGTACTTGAGGCCGATCTTGATCTGGCCGGAGAGGCCGTCGTCGATGAAGTCGACGCTCTTGATATAGCCTTCGTCGAGCAGGATCTTCGCGATGGACTTCTTCATGTTGGAAGCCGGGACCATCACGGCGTCATGCTTGGCGACTTGCGCATTGCGGATGCGAGTGAGCATATCTGCAATGGGATCGTTTACGAGCATTTCTGTTCCTCCTTACCAGCTGGCCTTGCGGACGCCGGGAATCTGTCCCTTGTATGCCAGTTCGCGGAAACAAATGCGGCAGACGCCGTATTTGCGAAGCACGGAGTGCGGGCGGCCGCACAGACGGCAGCGGGTGTAAGCGCGCGTGGAGAATTTCGGCTCCTTCTGCTGCTTGTTGATCATACTGGTCTTAGCCATGATTCTCCTCCTCCTTACTTGGCGAACGGCATGCCCATGAGACGGAGCATCTCGCGGCACTCTTCGTCGGACTTGGCGGTGGTGACGAAGATCATCTCCATGCCGCGCACCTTCTCCACCTTATCGTAGTCGATTTCGGGGAAGAGGAGCTGCTCGCGAATGCCCAGGGCGTAGTTGCCGCGGCCGTCGAAGGCCTTGTCGCTCACGCCGTGGAAGTCGCGAACACGGGGCAGGGCGATGTTCATGAGCTTGTCGGCAAACTCATACATGCGCTCGCCGCGCAGGGTGACCTTCGCGCCGATGTTCATGCCCTCGCGAAGCTTGAAGTTCGCGATGGACTTCTTGGCCTTGGTCACGACGGCCTTCTGGCCGGTGATGGCCTCGAGCTCCTTGACGGCGGTCTCGAGGGCCTTGGGGTTGTCCTTGCAGTCGCCCAGACCGACGTTGATGACGATCTTGTCGAGCTTGGGGATCTGGTTGACGTTCTTGTAACCGAACTTCTGCTGCAGGGCAGGAACGACTTCGGTCACGTACTTATCATAAAGACGCGCTTCCATTGTTTTTCCTCCTGCCTTACTCGTCGATCGCCGTGCCGCACTTGGCGCACACGCGAACCTTGGTGCCGTTTTCCAGCACCTGGTGCCGGACACGCACGCCCGTCTTGCACTTGGGGCAAACGAGCATCACGTTGCTGGCGTCGATCGCAGCCTCGCGCTTGACGATGCCGCCGGGCACGCCCTGCTGGCGGGGCTTCTCGTGGTGGGTCGCAATGGCCACGCCCTCGACGACGACCTTACCGGTCTTCGGGTAGGCGGTGAGCACCTTGCCCTGCTTGCCCTTATCCTTGCCGGTGATCACGACCACCGTGTCTTTGGAACGGATTTGCATAATTTTCTGCCGCCTCCTTACAGAACTTCGGGGGCCAGAGACACGATCTTCATGAAATCATGCTCGCGCAGCTCGCGCGCGACCGGCCCAAAGATGCGGGTGCCGCGGGGCTGACGATCGTTGTTGATGATCACGGCTGCGTTATCATCAAAGCAGATGTAGCTGCCGTCCTTGCGGCGGTAATTCTTGTGTACGCGGACGATAACGGCCTTCACGACGTCGCCCTTTTTCACAACGCCGCCGGGCGTTGCGCTTTTGACCGAAGCCATGATCACGTCGCCCACGGTGCCCGTCTGGCGGAACGAACCGCCCAGGACGCGGAAGCACATAATTTCTTTTGCGCCGGTGTTGTCGGCGACCTTAAGACGCGTTTGCGGCTGAATCATAGTGAGTGTTCCTCCTTCTCCACAAGCGGCTTACTTCGCCTTTTCGACGATCTCGACCAGACGCCAGCGCTTGTCGCGGCTGATCGGGCGGGTCTCCATGACGCGCACGGTATCGCCGATGCCGCAGCTGTTGTTTTCGTCGTGCGCCTTGAGCTTGGTGGTGCGGTTGACGATCTTCCCGTAGAGGGGATGACGAACGCGATACTTGACCGCAACGGTGATGGTCTTGTCCATCTTGTCGCTGACGACGATGCCGACGCGAGTCTTGCGCATTCCTCTTTCTTCAGACATGATGCTGTCTCCTTTCAAGGTTTAGGCCTCGGACTTGAGCTCGAGGCTGCGCAGCGCGGTCTTGGCGCGCGCGATATCGCGCTTGGTTTTCGCGATCGACGTGGTATCCTGGAGCTGGCCGGTGGCAAGCTGGAAGCGGAGGTTGAAGAGCTCCTTCTTCAGCTCGAGCACCTTGTCGTTGAGCTCGGCAGCGCTGAGATCGCTGAACGTGTTCTTCTTCATTACGCTTCACCTTCCTCGCTGGCAACCGCCGCGGTCTGGCGGGCGATGATCTTGGTCTTGCAGGGGAGCTTGTGGCTCGCAAGGCGCAGCGCCTCGCGCGCGGTGGCCTCTTCAACGCCCTTGATCTCAAAGAGCACGCGGCCGGGCTTGACAACCGCGACCCAGTACTCGGGCGAGCCCTTTCCGGAACCCATGCGGGTCTCCGCCGGCTTCTCGGTGATGGGCTTGTCGGGGAAGATCTTGATCCACACCTGGCCGCCACGCTTGGTGTAGCGGGTCAGGGCGATACGGGCGGCTTCGATCTGGCGGGCGGTGACCCAGCTCGGCTCGGTGGCCTGCAGGCCGTAGTCGCCGTAGGCCAGGAAGTTGCCGCGCTGTGCCTTGCCCTTCATGCGGCCGCGGAAGACGCGGCGGCGCTTCACTCTCTTCGGCATCAACATGGTTTATTTGCCTCCTTCGATCCTGGCCGGCGCCTTCTTGGCAGTGGGGAGAATCTGGCCCTTGTAGATCCAGACCTTCACACCCAGACGGCCGTATGCGGTCTTCGCCTCGGCGAAGCCATAGTCGATGTCCGCACGCAGCGTCTGCAGCGGAATGGAACCCTCGTGGTAGCCCTCGCGGCGCGCGATGTCCGCGCCACCCAGACGGCCGCTGACGTTGGTCTTGATGCCCTTGGCGCCCGCGCGCATGGAAGACTGCAGGCACTTTTTCATCGCGCGGCGGAAGGACACGCGGTTCTCCAGCTGCTGGGCGATGTTCTCGGCGACCAGCTGCGCATCCAGGTCCGGATTGCGGATCTCCTGAACGTTGAGCACCAAGGTGGTGCCGGCGCCCAGCTGCTTGGCGATGGCGGCCTTGATCTTCTCGATGTTGGCGCCGTTGGCACCGATGACGATGCCGGGCTTGGCGACGTTGAGCGTGACGCTCACGCGCTGCTTCTCGTTGTCGAAGCGGCGCTCGATCTCCACCTTGGAGATGCCCGCATCGTAGAGGCGCACGGTGCGCTTGCTCTTGTCGTCGACGAAGGTGAGATTCTTGATCATCTCGCGGAGCTTCGCGTCCGACACGAGGTTATCGGCGAAGTCCTTCTTGTCCGCATACCAGCGGGTGTCCCAATCCTTGATGACGCCGACGCGGGCGCCATGGGGATTTACTTTCTGACCCATCCGAAAACCTCCTTATTTCTGGTCGAGCACGATGGTGATGTGGCTCGTGCGACGGAGCCTCGGCGCAGCGCTGCCGCGGCTGGCCGCGATGTAGCGCTTGAGCGTGGGGCCCGGATTCGCATAGACCTCTGCGACGTAGAGGGAGCCGCGATCCATGCTCAGGTTGTTTTCGGCGTTGGCAATCGCGGAGAGGAGCAGCTTCTCCATCACCGGCGCAGCCGCCTTAGGGGTGTACATCAGGACCGCCAGGGCGTCATCGACCTTCTTGCCGCGGATGAGATCGCAAACGAGCCCAACCTTGCTGGAGGTGATGCGCACGTAACGGGCGCTCGCGTGGGGACGCTTGTCCGCATTCTCGCGGCGGAGCTTCGCTTTTTCACGAATTCTAGTTGCCATGCGTTTTCACCTCATTACCTAGAGCCGCTGGACTTCTCGGAGCCCGCGTGACCCTTGAAGGTGCGCGTGGGAGCGAACTCGCCCAGCTTGTGGCCGACCATCTCTTCTACAATATATACCGGCACGTGCTTGCGCCCGTCGTGCACCGCGATCGTGTGCCCGACCATCTGCGGGTAGATCGTAGAGGCGCGGGACCAGGTCTTGAGCACGCTCTTCTTGCCCGACTCGTTCATTTCTTCGACCCGGCGCAGCAGCTTAGGCGCTACGTAGGGGCCCTTCTTGACCGATCTGCTCATCTTGAGTCCTCCTCTTACTTGCTGCCCGCACGCTTGACAATCTTCTTGTCAGAGTACTTGTTGTGCTTGCGGGTCTTCAGGCCGAGCGCCGGCTTGCCCCAGGGGGTGACAGGCGCCGGAAGTCCGACGGGGCTCTTGCCCTCGCCGCCGCCATGCGGGTGATCGTTCGGGTTCATGACGACGCCGCGGACGGTCGGGCGGATGCCCATGTGGCGGCTGCGGCCAGCCTTGCCGATGCGGACGTTGCTGTGGTCGGAGTTGGACACGGTGCCGATGGTCGCCTTCGCGTCGACCGAGATCACGCGAACCTCGCCCGAGGGGAGACGGACCTGGGCATTCTTGCCCTCCTTGGCCATGAGCTGGGCGGCGTTGCCCGCGCTGCGGACCAGCTGGCCGCCGCGGCCCGGAACGATCTCCAGGTTGTGGATCAGCGTGCCCAGCGGGATGTCGCGAAGCGCGAGCGCGTTGCCCGGCTTGATGTCGGCGGTCTCGCCGCTCAGGACGGTGTCGCCGACCTTCAGGCCCTCGGGGGCCAGGATGTAGCGCTTCTCGCCGTCCGCGTAGAAGAGCAGGGCGATGAAGGCGCTGCGGTTCGGATCGTACTCGATCGTCGCGACCTTGGCCGGCACGCCGTCCTTGTTGCGACGGAAGTCGATGAGGCGGTACTTGACCTTGTTGCCGCCGCCCTGATGGCGAACGGTGATCTTGCCCTGGTTGTTTCGGCCTGCCTTGTTCTTCTTGACCTGGGTCAGGCTCTTTTCGGGCTTCGTGCTGGTGACCTCGGAGAAGGTCAGCACGGACATGAAGCGCCGGGCCGGGGAAGTCGGCTTATAGACACGAATTGCCATTCTCGTTGCCCTCCCTTACTGCGCCATGCCGTCGAAGAACTCGATGGTCTTGGAGTCCTTCTTCAGGGTGACGTAGGCCTTCTTGATCTCGGGGGTGCGCCCGGAGTAGCGGCCCTGCCGCTTGATCTTGCCGAGCGTGCGCATCGTGTTGACCGACTCGACCTTCACGTCGAAGGCGGCTTCCACGGCCTGCTTGATTTCGATCTTGTTGGCGTCGAGCGCGACCTCGAAGACGTAGCGCTTGTCCGCCAGGCCGTCATAGGCCTTCTCCGTCAGCACCGGGCGGAGGATGATGTCATGAGGATTCTTCATTACGCGTAAACCTCCTCCACGAGCTTTACCGCTTCCTCGGTGATGATGAACTTCTCTTTACCGAGGATGTCGAGCACGTTGATCGTGTTCACAAAGGCGGTCTTCAGGCCCGCGATGTTCGCGCAGGCGCGGAGGATGCCTTCGTCGGGGCCGGCCAGGACCAGCAGCGCGCTCTTGGTGGCGCCCAGGTTCGCCAGGATCGTGGCGACCTCGCGGGTCTTGGGGGCGGTCAGGGCGATCTTGTCCAGGACGATCATCTCGCCCTCGTTCACCTTGGCGGTGAGCACGCCGCGCAGCGCCAGACGGCGAACCTTGCGGGGGACGTTGATGACGTAGTCGCGGGGCTTGGGCGCGAAGACGACGCCGCCGTGGGTGAACTGGGGCGCGCGGTTGCCATGGTGACGCGCGTTGCCGGTGCCCTTCTGGCGATAGATCTTGCGGCCACCACCGCGGACCTCGCCGCGGGTCTTGGCGGACTGGGTGCCCTGGCGCAGCGCGGCCTGCTGGCTGCGAACGACCAGGTGGATGGCGCTCTCGTTGATCTCAGAGGCGAACACCGCATCGGAGAGCTCGATCTCGCCGACCCGGGCGCCTTGCTGATTCATCATTGCAATCTTAGGCATTGTGTCGGTTCCTCCTTCATCAGGCCTTGACGGAATCGCGGATCAGCAGCGTTCCGCCGTTGGGGCCCGGCACCGCACCCCTGACCAGCAGGAGGTTGCGCTCCGCATCCACGCGAACGACCGAGAGGTTCAGGGTCGTGACGCGGTCGACACCATAGTGGCCGGACATCTTCTTGTTCTTGAACACGCGGGACGGCGAGGAGTTGGCGCTCAGGGAGCCCACGCCGCGGTGATACTTGGAACCGTGCGCCATGGGGCCGGTGTGGTGGTTCCAGCGCTGGATGGCGCCGGTGAAGCCGTGGCCCTTGGAGGTGCCGGTGATGTCGACGCGCTCGCCCGCCGCAAACTGCTCGACGCGGAGCTCATCGCCCACATTGTAGCCGGTGCAGTCGTCCAGGCGCAGCTCGCGGAGCTTGCGCGTGGGGGCGACGCCCGCCTTCTGGAAATGGCCCTTGAGGGGCTTGTTGACCAGCTTCTCGACGCGGTTCTCCGCGTAGCTGTCGAAACCGACCTGAATCGCCTCGTAGCCGTCATTCTCGACCGTCTTCTTCTGGACGACCGGGCAGGGACCTGCCTGGATGACGGTGACCGGGATCAGGCGGCCGTCTTCGGTAAAGATCTGCGTCATGCCGATCTTCTTGCCGACGATACCCTTTTTCATGCTTCCATTCCTCCTGATCACAGTTTGATCTCGATCTCCACGCCTGCGGGGAGGTCGAGCTTCTCCATCGCGTCAAAGGTGGCGCGGGTGGGATTCGCAACGTCGATCAGGCGCTTGTGGGTGCGCTGCTCGAACTGTTCGCGGCTGTCCTTGTACTTGTGCGGCGCACGCAGGATCGTGACGACTTCCTTCTCGGTGGGCAGCGGGATCGGGCCGGACACCTTGGAGCCGGTGCGGCGAGCCACTTCCACGATGCGCGCGGCAGCCTGGTCTACGAGGCTGTGCTCGTACGCCCAAAGCTTGATGCGGATTTTCTTGCTGGCCATTTCGTTTCCTCCTTGTTCGTACTCAAGTACGACTTGCTGGCTTGTGACCTGCAGACGGATCTTGAGCCGTCGTCCGATTGGCGGACATGGTCCACGACAGTTCCCTCACCGGCCAGTGAGCAATCTGTCATTTCATCCCTTTTGCAGACATCCGCGATATTATATCTTTTTTCAGGACAAAAAGCAAGCGTTTTTTCGACGAAAAACGCCATTTTTTTCGTCTTTTTTGCCTTCTTTTTTCAGCTTATCATCCCGAAACCCCCTTAAACAGCGTCTTTCAATGCTTTCCCTGTCTTATCTTATATCCACGCTACCGTGCGTTTCATTCACGAGCTTCATTGTCCACTTATCCATGCGTTTCACATGGCCGGGGCTTGCCTTTGGTCTCGGGATGTGCTATCCTCATTTTGTCTTTGTCTACCATGATCGAACGAAAGAAGGTTCATCTTATGATTACAGCCGATATGACGATCGCCGAGGTGATGCGCAAGGATCCCGACGTGGCGCCCGTGTTCCTCTCCTATGGCATGCACTGCCTCTACTGCCCCGTCTCCTCCGCCGAGACGATCGAGCAGGCTTCCCAGGTTCACGGCGTGAGCACCGAGGAGCTCCTGGACGCGCTCAACGGCTACTTCGAGGCCAAGGGCGACGCCTAATCCCCCAAGCGCGGCATGCCGCGCTTTTTTGATGCGCAAAATGCCACAAGACGCAAAAAACGACCGTCTGCCCAATGGGCAGGGGTCGTTTTGTCATGAGTTGCCTTCGGAATCCAGCAAGAGCGCGCGCAGGTCGTCGAAGCGGGAAAGGGCGTAGGTCACATCCTCGCAGGCTGCCGCCTCGCCCAGGCCCGCGCAGTCAAAGCCCCCGGCGCGCGCCGCCTGCACGCCGGCCGGCGCATCCTCCACGACCAAGCAGGCCTCGGGCGCGAGCGCGAGCCGCTCCGCCGCAATCGTGAAGACCTGCGGGTCGGGCTTTCCGCGCGTGATGTCCGTGCCGTCGCTCACCGCGTCGAAGAACCCCTCGAGGCCGATGCGCCGAAGGATGAACTTCGCATTTTGGCTCGAAGAGGCGACGGCCAGGCGCAGTCCGCCCGCGCGCAGGTCGATCAGGCAAGCCCGCACCGCTTCGGAGAGGTCCTCGGGCGTCATGACGCAGAGCATCTGGCGATAGAGCCCGTTCTTCTGCTCAGCCAGCGCGCGCTTTTCTTCCAGAGAATAGGTGCGGCCGACGCCCTGCAGGAGGATCTCCAGGCTGTCCAGTCGGGACACGCCGCGCAGGCGGCGGTTGATCGCAGGGTCGAAGGGCGCGCCGATCTGCTCGGCAATCGCCTTCCACGCGCGGTAGTGAAACCGGTCGGTGGCGCAGAGCACCCCGTCCAGGTCAAAGAGCACGCCCCGGTAACGCATAGCGCTCCTTTCTGGTTTCCGCCGCGTTCGTCTTCAGCCCTCAACGGCCTGCTTGAGCGCCTTTCCGGGCTTGAACATGGCCGTGCGGCGGTCGCCGATCTGGATCGACTCGCCGGTCTTCGGGTTACGCGCCTTGCGCGCGGGCCGGTGCTTGGCCTCAAAGACGCCAAATCCCACAAGCTGCACCTTTTCATCCGCCGCCAGGCGCTCGCAGATGATCTCGGTCATCGTGAGGATCGCCGACTCCGCATCCTTGCGCGAGAGGCCGGCGCGGCGCGCGATCTCGGCGCTCAGTTCGTTCCTGTTCATCATTTGCCTCCTCGGCTTGCTGCCGGTCGATGGGAATCTACCAAAGGCGGCCATCATCGCGCGGGATCGTCGGATTCCTGCTCGATGCGCCGCAAAATCCGCTGTCGCAGGGCGTTTTCCGCATCCATTCCTCGCGCCTCGGCGAGCTGACAGGCCGCCTCGAGCAGCGCTCCCAGCGCCTCGTCGGGCAGATCGCCGGCGACCAGCTCGCGGAGCGCCTCTTTGGCCTGCGCCGCCGTGGGAATCGCCTCGCCGCGACGAAGCACCTTCTGGGCGCGCATGAGCGCGGGAAGGCCTGCCGACACATCCTCCATGCGCGCCTTGCGGCTCTGTGTGCCGCGTTCCTCGGCCTTGGCCTGCTCCCAGACGGCGTACGCGGCCTCCGCGCTCTCGATCTTCTCCCCCGAAAAGACGTGCGGGTGGCGGAAGATCATCTTGGAGACGATGGCGCTGGTCACGTCGCGGTCGGTGAAGGCGCGATGCTCGCCGCCGATCTGGCTGTTGAGCGCGACCTGCAGGAGGACGTCGCCCAGCTCGTCGGCCATCTTCATCGGATCGTCGCTTCCCAGCGCGTCGGCGGCCTCGCAGGCCTCCTCGACCAGGAAGCGGCTCAGGGATTCGTGCGTCTGCTTTCGATCCCAGGGGCATCCCCCGGGCCCTCGTAGCTCGGCGACCACGGCGAGCAGATCGTCAAAGTCGGCCCGCCGGCGCGCCCGGTAGGAGACCGCGGGCACGACCAGCGCCGTGCGATGGTCGTAGCGCGCCTGTCGGTCGAGGGCATAGAGCGGGATGGGCGTGACCACGGGCTCGGCGACGGCCGCGTCTTCGAGGAAGTAGACCGTCTGCTCGTCGTCGTAGAGCTCGGCGAGCCAGAGCTTGACCTCGGCCGCCAGCGCCCGATGGTCGATCTCGGTGAGCACCAGGGTCGCATCCGCGCGCACGCGGGTTGCGGACGCCGCCGTCGCGCTCAGGGCGTGCAGGGGTTCGGCGCTCACCCCATAGGGCAGAACCGCCGACGCCGCGTTCCCCGCCAGCGTGACCCCGGAGAGCACGCGCAGGGTCATCCCCTCGGGAAGCGCCTGGGCAAGCGCGCGCACCGTCTCATCGCTCGTCGGATCGGGCACGGCATAGCACACGTCGGCCCCTTGGGCGGCCTCGATCACGCGCCGGGCGGCCAGGCGGCTGAGCGCATCGAAGTCCTCCTCCGTCTCATAGAGCGCGTCGAGGCTCTCCAGAGCGCGGCGCTCGGCCAGCTCCTTGGCCACGGCATGGCGCGCGGTGCGCAGGATCAGGCGCTGCGCCGACTCGAGCTGCTCCGCCGCCTCGCGCGTGAGCAGGCCCCCGTCGTCCGGGCCGAGGGCCACGACCGTGATGCGCCCGGCCACTCAGGCCTCCTCGCCCGGCTGATTGAGCACGCTCTCGATGAGAAAGCGCGGGCGGCGCTTGGTTTCGTTGTAGATCTTGCCGATGTATTCGCCGACGATCCCCATCCCCAGCAGCTGCAGGCCGCCGAGCATCCAGATGGAGGCCATCAGGCTCGCCCAGCCGTCGGTGCTGTGTCCGCCGATCTTGACGACGATCGCGTAGAGGAACATCAGAAGGGAGATGCAGAAGATCACGCAGCCCGCCGAGAAGACCAGGCGGATGGGCTTGACGGAGAACGAGGTGATGCCGTCGGCCGCAAAGGCGATCATCTTCTTGAGCGGGTATTTGCTCTCGCCTGCAAAGCGCTCGGCGCGCTCGTAGGTCACCGTCGTCGAGCGATAGCCGATCTGCGGCACGATGCCGCGCAGGAAGAGGTTGACCTCGGTGTACTGCGCCAGACCCTCGACCGCCCGCCGGCTCATCAGCCGGTAGTCGGCGTGGTTGAAGACGATGTCCACGCCCAGCGCACGCATGACCTTGTAGAAGCCCTCGGCGGTGAAGCGCTTGAAGAAGGTGTCGGTGTCGCGCTTGCTGCGCACGCCGTAGACGACCTCATAGCCCTCGTGATAGGCGTCGACCATGCGATCGACCGCGTTCACGTCGTCCTGCAGGTCGGCGTCCATGGAGACGATCATGTCGGCGTATTGGACCGCGGTGAGCAGGCCCGCCAGCAGCGCATTTTGATGCCCCTTGTTGCGGGAGAGGTTGACCCCGGAGAAGATCTGCGGCTCCTGCTCGTGCAGGGCGCGGATCATCGGCCAGGTCTCGTCGCTCGAGCCGTCGTTGACGAAGAGGACGCGGCTGCCCGCGCCGATCTTGCCCTCCGCGCGCAGCTGCAGGATCTTCTCGCGCAGTCGCTTTGCGGTCTCGGGGAGAACCTCCTGCTCCTTGTAGCAGGGGATGACGAGGTAAAGCGTATTCTTGTCGTTCATCGTTCGTCCTTTCGCCCGCAGGCGACGCGTGGTTTATCGCTCGCCCTGAGCATTGCCCTGGAGCAAGCTGTCTCGAAGCTGTGCCAGTTCGCCGGCGCTGCGGGAAAGCGCCGCCGCCGCGCCGGAGAGCATGAGGTCGGTCTGTTGCCTCGCGCGGGAGAGGGTCGCGCCGGCCTCGGCGTTCGCCGTGTCGCGCAGCTCCATCGCGTAGGCCTGTGCGCGCCGGGTGATCTCGCTCTCCTCGACCAGGCGGCGCGCCTGCTGCTGGGCGTCCTCGACGATCTGACGGGCGCGGGTCTGCGCGTCGGCGACGATGGCCGCCCCTTCCTGCTGGGCGCGGGTGAGCATCTGGGCGCGGAATTCCTCCGCGTCGCTGCGCGTCTGACGGTCGAAGGCGTCGGCCGCCTCGCGCAGCTCGCGGTCGTATCGGGCGGCCTCTTCGCGCCGATTCTGCTCGTCTTCCTTGGCCGCGGCGAGGATGTCCTCCCGCTCGGCGAGCACCTGAGCCGCCTCGCGCACCATGTCGGGCAGGGTCATGCGCAGCTGGCCGACGAGGTCTTCGAAGGCGTCTGCCCGCACCATGCGCGTCCGGGTGAGGGGCACGAGGGTCGCCTCGTTGAAGATCGCCTCGAGCTCCTCGATCATCAGCTTGCCGCGCTCGATCGCGCCGTCCAGGCGGCGCTGCTGGGGGGCGGTCGGTTCGGTTGTCCTGCGCACCGGGCGCGCCTGCGTCCGCTCGTTGTCTTCCATGGATCCTCCTCATGGCTTCGCGCCCGAAAGCGCTTGTCGTATCGGCTCGGCCATGCCCTCGGGCACCAGCGGGGTGATGTCCCCGCCAAAGGCGGCGATCTGCCGCACGATGCTCGAGCTGATGCCCGCCGTCTCGGGCGCGGTGACCATCATCACGGTCTCCACGCCGCCCAGCAGGCGATTGATCTCGGCCATCTGATATTCGATGTCAAAGTCGCCCGTCGGGCGAAGTCCGCGCAAGACCGCCGTAGCGCCCAGCGCGCGCGCGCAGTCGACCAGAAGCCCCGAATGGCTCAGGACGCGGACGTTTGGAAGGCCCGCGCAGGCGCGCTCGAGCAGGCGCACGCGGGTGTCCCGGTCGATCGCGCCCCGCTTTTCGGGGTTGATCATGACCGCGACCACGAGCGTCTTGCAAAGCGGCGCGGCGCGGCGGATGATGTCCAGATGCCCGCGCGTGACGGGATCGAAGCTGCCCGCGTAGAGCAGGGTATCCATCTCAATCCCCCCTCTTCAGGAAGCTGATCTCGGTGTCGCCGTAGCGCCGCTGATCGGCCAGGACAAGCGGCGGCAGGATCTCGGGCTGTGCGCCCCTGCGATGCTCGACAACGATGCGCCCTCCGGACGCGAGCAACCCCCCGGTGACGATCTGCGCCAGAACGGGCGCGGCGTCCCTCGCATAGGGCGGGTCGAGAAAGATGAGGTCGTAGGGGCCCGGACAGGCGCGCAGGCAAGCCGCGTAGTCGCCCGCAAAGACGCGGACCCGGTCCGCACAGCGGACAGCCTCGACATTCTTTTGGATCGCCGAGAGCGCCGCGCGGTCGCGGTCGCAGAGCACCGCCTCGGCTGCGCCCCGACTGAGCGCCTCCAGCGCCAGCGCTCCCGTGCCGGCAAACAGGTCGAGGATGCGCGCCCCCTCGACGCGCGGGGCAAGGATGTTGAACAGGGACTCGCGCACGTAGTCCTGAGTAGGCCGCGTCGCCTGCCCCGGCGGCGCCACGAGCGTGCGCCCCCGGGCTTCTCCCCCGATAATCCGCATGATTCCTCCTCAATTATATCAGCTTGATCCGCGCTTTTCAAGGCGCGTTTCCCCGCGTCCCCTCTCAAAAAAGCGGCATTATATGAGCTTTTTGGCGTTCTTCTCCGCCTCCTGACGCTGCCCGTAGTGGACCTCGCCCCCGCCCCGGGTGAGCGCTTGGGCCAGGTTGCTCTTGCTCGCGCGCCGGGCCGCGATGCGCTTGCTCTTGCGCTCAGCCGCCTCGCGCTTGCGCCAGCGGGCAGGCCCCGCGAGGTAGCCTCCGAAGAAGCAGGCCATGTAGGCCAGATAGAACAGGGGCGAGAGCCGATCGAGCCAGAAGGCGGAGCGCTCGGCGTCGCGCACCAGGTGCAAAAAGGCCATCTGAGGCAGGCGGACGATCAGGCGCAGGAAGACGCGCGCCTCGGGCGCGGCCGGCGCCTGATAGGCCGCCAGCGGCAGGAGCACATCCTCGCGCGAGGCATACCCCGCGCTCAGCCAGGAGGGCAGGTCCTGCAGGGTGTAGGCATAGGGCTCGGCGCTGAGGGCCACATAGACCGACAGGGCGAGCGGCAGGGCGAAGACCAGAAGCAGCGCGGCCAATGCCTTGGATGGATGATAGCATGCCGCAAGCTCCTCCCCCGTCGGCACGCCGCCCGCCCTTTCCTTCTCGCCGATGCGCCGGCTCTCGGCGGCATCCCCCGTCCCCGCGCCGGCCCCCTCGCCCGCAAAGAGTGCGAGCAGGGCGACGACCAGGCCGCCGGCCAGGACGCGGCGCACGAGGAGGTTGGCGACCGAGGCAAGCCCGGAGAAGAGCATCCCCAGCGCCGTGGCGATCAGCAGCACCGCCAGCACGCGCCGCGACAGCGCCGGGACGCGCCGGATCCATCCCTCTGCCCGTCGGAAGGGCTTCGTCTTGTTCGCTCGCTTCATCTTATCCTCCTTGCTCGTCCGGATGTTCGTGGATATAGACGCGGGGCACGCGCGGGCCGATGTCGCAGAAGACCTCGTAGGGGATCGTCTCGCACCACCCAGCCATCTCCTCCGCCGTGATCTCCTGCGATCCCTGCCGCCCCAGCAGCACGACCGCATCGCCCAGCGCCGCGCCGGGGATGTCGGTCACGTCGACCATCATCTGATCCATGCAGATGCGCCCCAGGATCGGGGCACGCCGACCCCGCACGAGCACCGAGCCGCGCCCGGAGATCCCGCGCCGATATCCGTCGGCATAGCCCACGGGCAGCGTCATCACGCAGGTCGGCCTTTTTGCCTCAAACAGTCCGCCGTAGCTCACGCGCTCGCCGGGCTCGATGGTCTTGACATGAACCGCCTCCGTGACCCAGCGCATGGCGGGGCGCAGCCCCACAGCCTCGGGCACGGGCGCGCAGCCATAGAGCGCGATGCCCCCGCGCACCAGCGCGTGATGCAGCTGGGGATAGCGAAAGAGCGCGGCGCTGTTGGCCGCGTGCACAAGAATCGGCCCGGGATGCTCGAGGACAAGCGCCGCGCGCAGCGCCTCAAAGCGCCGGATCTGGCGCAGGGTGTAGGCCGGGTCGTCCTCATCGGCCGTCGAGAGATGCGTAAAGCAGCCGACGAGGCGCAGACCGGGGAGCGCGTCGATCTGTCGCGCCAGCGTGCGCACCGCCTCGGGCTCGCGTAGGCCGATGCGCCCCATGCCCGTATCCATCGCCAGATGAACGCCGACCTCGCGCCTCACGCGCAGCGCCGCGTCGCTCAGCTCGCGCGCACGCGCCAAATCGAAGACCGCCTGCTCCAGGCCCAGCGCCGCGACCGCCTCGGCCGCCTCGCGCCCCAGGATCGCGCCCAGCACGAGGATGGGCGCTGCGATGCCCGCCCCGCGAAGCCGCGCCCCCTCCTCGGGGATCGCGACCGCCAGGCGCTCGGCGCCCGCTTCCAGCACCGCCCGGGCGACGGGCACCGCCCCATGCCCATAGGCGTCGGCCTTGACGACCGCCATCAGCGCCGCGCCGGGCGCGGCGCTGCGCATCACACCGACGTTGTGCCGGATGGCAGACAGGTCGATCTCACAGACGTTTTTCCGAAGCATGCCGCGCCCTCCTCTCGTAAAATGATGAATCGGCTTATTATACCCCGCGCGCGGCAAAAAGCATAGCAAAAATCCGCAGGCGGCGCCGCGGGGCTCCATCCCCTTCACCGCGCTGGCCAAAACCAGAAAAAAACGCGGCATGCGCCGCGCTGAAAAGTGGGCTACGCTATCGCAACCTCTATTCCACCGCCATCAACGCCATCGCGGGCGGACACGTCGACTTCGGTGCGATCGTCTCCCATCGCTTTGCCTTCGACGATACGATCAAAGCTGCGCCACCTGTACGAAGGACATCCGAAACGTCGTCAAACGCGCCATGTCCCCTTACATCCTCTGGGTCACGTCCCTTTGGCGCATGGAGGAGCTCGTCGAGCATCTCGTGCGCTGGGGAATCCACCCCGACCGCCTGATCACCCACCGCTTCGAGCTCAAGGACGTCGCCCAGGCCTATGCGCTCATGGCCTCCGGGCACTGCGGCAAGGTCGCCATCGTCTACCCCGACTGAGCGTCGTTCCATCCCCTTCATCCGCCCCGACAACGGGGCGGGTGTGCGCTCTGGGCTTCCCGCACGTTCCGCTGTTTACAGCGCCGTCCCCGCTGTGCTACACTTTGTGTATGCTTCGTCCCCACCCACATGCGCCTTGGATCACAGGGGCATGGCGGTCCTCCATCGCCCCTCTCCCGCCGGGGCGCAACGTACACAGGAGCGTGTCCGATGGATCTCAAGGAACAGCGCTATGTCTTAGCGCTCGCCGAATGCGGCAGCCTGACCCGGGCGGCCGAGAAGCTCTTCATCTCTCAGCCCGCCTTGAGCGTCGCGATTTCCAACCTGGAAAAATCGCTCGGTCTGGCGCTCTTTGAGCGCAAAAACCGCTGTTTTTCTCTGACCTACGCGGGTGAGATCTACGTCGCGGCCGCGCGCGAGATGCTCCGGGTCAACGGCCGCCTGGAAGAGTCGCTTCGCCTGATCTCCAGCGAGAAGACGGGGCGAATCTGTCTGGGTATCTCGCAATTGCGCGGCAAGTACCTCCTGCCCCCAGTCGTCGCCGCGTTTGAAAAGCAGTATCCGCAGGTCGAGCTTCGCTTCAAGGAGGGCAATCTGTCCTTCCTCAAGGACTGGCTCAAGTCCGGCGAGCTCGACCTGCTGGTGGTCAACGCCGAGGACATCGCGGACTTTGACATGGAGCAGGTCCTGCTCTACGAAGAGCGCTTTTTGCTCGCCAGCTCCGCGGGCCACCCCATCGGCGAGCACTCGACCTTCGTCTCCGGGCTTCCCTGGCGCTGCCTCGACCCAAAGCGCCTTTGCGGCGAAAAGCTGATCGTCAACACGCCCACGCAGAGCAGCCGGCGCGTGGTCGACGCCCTGCTTGCGCGCCACCACGTCCAGCCCGCCTCCATCCGGGTCGTTCGCAACATCGAGACCTCCGTGCAGATGGCCGCGGAGGGGCTGGGACTGGCCTTTGTCCGGGAAGGGTATGCCCGCCACATCGACTACCACAAGCCCATCCGCTATTTCCTCCTGGAGCCCGATGCGCCGCCCCATCGGCTGGTCGTCGCCTGGCGCAAGGACACCTGCCTGACCGAATACGGCAAGGCCGTCGTCTCCCTGCTCTGCCAGCACGGGCAGCGCATGGTTCAGTATAGGGAAAAGTAAAGCGTTTCATAAAGGATTGATAATGTACAGCGGTGTCTTCTGCGGCTATGGTGTGTGCAGAAGACACCGCTGTGTCCATCTCTTTGGGAGGAACGCCTATGTCGCTTGCCAAGATCAAGAATCCCCTGCTGCGCGCGCTGGCTGAATACGCCGTCATCACCCTGAGCATTGAGCTGATGGTCGTCGGCATCTACTTTTTCAAATTTCCGAACCACTTCTCCTTCGGCGGCATCTCCGGCCTGGCCTCCGCCGTCAGCGGCCTGAGCGGCGTGAGCACCAGCCTGTTCACCAACGCCGCCAACCTCGCCCTGCTCGTCCTGGGCTTTCTGTTCCTGGGGCGCGATGTCGGCATCCGCACCGTCTACGCGACCTTCGTGATGACCTTCAGCCTGGATGCGCTCGAGCGCCTGTGCCCCATCGCGCAGCCCCCGACCCAGCAGCCCCTGCTCGAGCTGGTCTACGCCATCCTCCTGCCCGGGCTGGCGTCCGCGCTCCTGTTTGAAATCGGCGCCTCCAGCGGCGGCACGGACATCATCGCCATGATCCTGCGCAAGCACACCAGCATGCACATCGGCACCGCGCTGTTCCTCGTCGACGTCGCCTCGGTCACGCTGGCCTTCTTTGCCTTCGATCCGCAGACCGGACTGCTCTCGACGGTCGGCCTGTTCATGAAGTCCATGATCATCGACGCGGTCATGGAGAACTTCCACCTGACCAAGTGCTTCAACATCATCTGCGACGACCCCGAGCCCATCTGCCAATACGTCATGACCGAGCTGCACCACGGCGCGACGATCTATCAGGCGACGGGCGCCTACACGCATCGTCCCAAGTTCATCGTCATGACGATGATGGGCAGGCGGCAAGCCGTGCAGCTGCGCAACTTCATCCACCAGCAGCAGCCGGGCGCCTTCATCCAGATCACCAATTCCAGCGAGATCATCGGCAAGGGCTTCTCGAGCATGTGACGCGCCCTCTCTTTGTTTTTTCTTAAGATCACTATAAAGAACTTCAAATTGACCTTTGGTCGGTTTACCGCCAAAATGAAATCCATAAAGGAAGGGAACTTCCTGCAATACAAGAGAGGAGCTTGATCTTATGGCATCCACCGCATCCGCGTCGGCAAAGGGGAAGAAGCGCTTCACCATGCCGCACACCTTCGTCATCCTCATCGTCATCATCCTGGCAGCTGTCGCGCTGACCTGGGTCATCCCCAGCGGCGAGTACGCGCGCGTTCAGGATCCCGTCTCCGGCAAGAAGGTGGTCGACGCCACGTCCTTCGCCTATGTGGAGAACGTCCGCGTCAGCCTCTTTGAGGTCCCGATCCTGATCGTCAAGGCCTTTGCCGACAACGCCGACCTGATCACCCTGATCCTGCTCAGCGGCGCCGCGATCCACATGCTGACCGCCTCCGGCGCGTTGCAGGCGCTGGTCGCCGCCATCGTGCGCCGCTTCTCCAACCGCGTGGAGATCTTCATCCCCCTGCTGATGCTCGTCTTCGCCCTCATCTGCACGACCCAGGGCGTAAACACCTTCATCGGCTTCGCCCCGATCACCGTCATGCTCGCCATGAGCCTTGGGCTGGACTCGATCGTGGGCGTGGGCATCATCCTGCTGGGCGGCGCGATCGGCTTTTCGACCGGCACGCTCAACGTCTCCACGACGCTGGTCGCCCAGAAGATCGCCGAGCTGCCCAACTACTCCGGCATCGGCTATCGCTGGGTCTGCTTCGCGGTGTTCTACGTGATCACCTGCCTGTGGCTGGTGCGCTACGCCAAGAAGATCCAGAAGAACCCCGAGCTGAGCCCCACCTACGACCTGGACCAGAACAGCGAATTCAAGAACAGCTCCCTGGACCATTTCGGCACCCTGAACGCGCGCAAGATCGCCTGCATCGTCGCGCTGATCGCCGCCCTGGTGCTCATCGTCTACGGCTGCATCAACTGGGACTGGGACTTCTCCGAGCAGAGCGCGGTCTTCCTCGTGCTGGGCATCGCTGTGGGCCTGATCGCCGGATTTGACCCCAACAAGATCTGCGCGGAGTTCATGGTCGGCGCCAAGAAGATGTTGACCGCCTCCTTCATCATCATGTTCGCCCGCGCCATCGGCAGCGTGCTGAGCGCCGGCGTCATCACCGACACGATCGTGCACGCCATGGCCGTCGTGCTCACCGGCCTGCCCGCCGCGCTACTGGGCGTGGGCATGTACGTGGCCAACACGCTGATCAACTTCGTGCTCACCTCCGGCTCCGGCCAGGCCGCGGCCGTCATGCCGATCATGATCCCGCTGTCCGACCTGCTGGGCGTGACCCGTCAGACCTGCATCCTCTCCTTCAACTTCGGCGACGGCTTCTGCAACTACATTCTGCCGACCTCCACGGCCTTGATGGGCATCCTGGGCGCCGCCAACGTGCCCTATGACCGCTGGATGCGCTTCATGTGGAAGCTCTTCCTGGTCTGGATGGCGGTGGGCTCGGTGATGGTCGTCATCGCTCAGCTCATCCACTTCGGCCCGATGTAAGGGAGGTCCCCCTTGAAAGACACCCTGTACCGCCTGATTGAGGCGGAAAAGGAACGGCTCTGCGCCCTCTCGGATCAGATCTTCGATCGTCCGGAATACGACGGCGAGGAGTTCTTCGCCGCAGGGCTGCTGACGGCGTATCTGGAGGAGAATGGCTTTGCCGTCCAGCGGGGGCTGGATCCCTGGCCGACCGCCTTCCGCGCCGTCTACAAGCAGGGCGAGGGCGGGCCGCGCATCGGCCTGCTCTGCGAATACGACGCCCTGCGCCAGATGGGGCACGGCTGCGGGCACCAGATGCAGGGGCCCTGCATCTGCGGCACGGCGGTCGCGCTCAAAAAGGCCGGTTTCACCCAGCCCTTTGAGCTGATCGTCTACGGCACGCCCGCCGAGGAGACGCGCAGCGCGAAGGTCTCCATGTGGAACGCGGGGCATTTCCGCGACATCGACGTGGCGCTGATGATGCACGGCGGGCCGGACACCTGCGTGGACGAAAAGAGCCTCGCCCTGTCCAACTACCGCGTCACCTACCACGGCAAGAGCGCCCACGCCGCGCTCGCCCCGGAAAAGGGGCGCAGCGCGCTGGACGCGCTGCTGCTGACCTTCAACGCGGTCGAGTTTCTGCGCGAGCACGTGCGCGACGACACGCGCATGCATTACACGATCGCCGAGACGCCCGGCCCCTGCAACGTCGTCCCGGCCAAGGCGGTCGGCACCTTCTCCCTGCGGAGCTACTCCCGGCCGGTGCTCAGCGAGGTCTGCGAGCGCTTTTGCAAGATCGTTCAGGGCGCGGCGCTCATGGCCGATGTGGACTATGAGATCGAGGCGCTCAAGCACCTGGACAACAAGGTCCCCTGCCTGAGCCTCAACGAGCGGATCATGGAAAACGCCCGCCTCTGCGGCGCGCCCGGCATCAAGCCGCCCCGCAAGAAGACCGGAAGCACCGACTTTGGCAACATCACCAACCACCTGCCCGGAAGCTGTATCCGCGTCCAATTCGTCCCGGAGGGCACTTCCAGCCACACTAAGGCCTATGTCGACGCGGGCAAGAGCGAGCAGGCGCACGCAGCCATCGTCTACGGCGCAAAGACCCTCGCCGGCACCGCCTGCGAGATGATCGAAAGCCCGGAGATGATCGCCCAGTTCCGCGCCGACTTCGAGCAGGCGGCAAAAAACGCCTGATTCCCCTATCGCCCATCCCAAAGCCGTCCAACCTGCGCAAACCGCGTCGGTTGGACGGCCTTTTCTTGTGCGTCGAAGGACGCGCGCTGCGTGGACGACAAGGATTGCATCCATCGCGCAAACTCTTGCACAGGCCAGTCTCCGTCCTCAGGCAGCCCTCAGGTCCTCTTTACACCCTCATACAAACCGTGCTACACTTGTTTCGCAGCATTTGATGCAGCCTTTGTCCTTTTGCTTCCAAGAGTCTCCTGTGCTCTCCCTCCACTCAACGCACCCCTATACGAGGTAGTTTTATGGATTCCTGTACGGCATTGCTCTTTACGGTGGCCTGTCTAGTTGTTGGAATTGGCTATGTCATCTATCTCATCGTCACCAACCCACTGTTGTCCCTCTTTCTGGTCATCTTCATCACAATCCTCGTCTACTTCGTCTATCTGATCGCGCGTAGTCAGAAAGAAAAGGAAAGTCACATCGTCAAGACACAGATTTTAGCAACCCATCGAGAAAATCGTACCCACACTTTAAGCACAAGTTACTTCGTCAAAACGACCTTCATGATCTACTATGACGACGGCACACACGTCGCTCAAAGCGTACAAAACGGGACGGGCAGATACCACCGATTGATGAGCAAACTCGAAAAAGAGTACGGCGAGGATCCTGAGCCTTCCAATACAAATAAACAGATCGTCAAAACCAAAATTCTGCAATCCTATTCAGAAGGAACCATTCGACTCCTCAGTGAAGACAGCCACGCCAAGATGACAACCTTTATGGTTTACTACGATGACGGCACACAAGAGGCGAAGTCTGTTATCAATGCCGGAGCGGAGTACGACAGTTTTATGAGCAAGCTCGAGCTCTGAACCCTCGATGCACATGGCGCTGCGCGATGCGGCGCAGGACGTTGTGCGCAGATCCCTGAGTCCTTCAGAGGCAGGCGGTCGCATGACTATGGTAAATCCAGGAGATGGAAGATCTAAAAGATGAAGAAGGATAACGCATGTATAGAAAGCACACTTCTCGAGTGAAGAAGTCTCTTGGTGGCGCATCCCCTTGCTCGGTTCGACTCCCGCTGGGCATGAAAAAAGACTCCTCAAGCTGAGAAGTCTCTTGGTGGAGCATAGGGGAGTCTCCTCTCGCCTGCGGGCTCGGTCAGCTCGGCTCTGACGCCCCACTGGGGCGTCATTCACTCCCTCGCTCGGTTCGACTCCCGCTGGGCATGAAAAAAGACTCCTCAAGCTGAGAAGTCTC
>R15__coassemble_332_pt1 | contig 82737 bp, 70 predicted proteins | sample R15__metabat2_low_PE_033 | metagenome-assembled genome bin R15
CCCACTTAGCATAAAAAAGACTTCTCACTCTGAGAAGTCTCTTGGTGGAGCATAGGGGAGTCGAACCCCTGACCTCGACAATGCGAATGTCGCGCGCTACCAACTGTGCTAATGCCCCGTACAAACCCCGGCTCACGGCCGGTATCAGGAACTGGATTGAAGGCTCCAGATTGCCCGGCTCGCAACCAAATCTCTTGCGAACGGATAGGATTATATCATAGTTTCCGGACCTTGGCAAGTCCTTTTTTCCATTTTTTGCAAAAATTCCGCTTAGATCGCTCCATTTGTATCAGCCTTGACATTCGCCTCTCTCGGCGCTATGCTCGGTACGGTTTCCCCTGCTGTCGCCGCTGCGAAAGGAGCTCTATGAACCGTCAAAATGAACACGCAAGGCAGCAAAGCGCCCGCGTCGCTTTCTGTGGCCTGTCGGTCGCGCTGAGCATCGTCCTGTTCCTGATGGGCAGCCTTGTGCCCATTGCGGCTTATGCCGTGCCCCTGCTCGGCAGCCTGCTCCTGCTCTTCCTGCTGCTCGAGTTTGGCGCTGCGGAGGCGTGGATGACCTTTGGCGCGGTGTCCATCCTGGGCTTGCTGCTGGTGCCCGACAAGGAAGCGATCCTCTTCTATCTCTTTCTCGGCTACTACCCCATCGTGAAATGGCGCATCGACCGCGTTTCCCCGCGCCAGCTTCGCCTGCCCATCAAGCTCCTGCTCTTTTCTGCAGGCTATGCTGCGATGATCGGCGTGCTCACGCTCTTCTTCCCGGCCTTGGCAGGCCTTTCGGAGTTCTATTTGATGGGGATCGCCCTGTTTGTCGGCTTTTGCCTGCTCTATCTCCTATGCATGATCCTCTACGACCGGATGCTCAACCCCATCGCCCTGCTCTACGTCGCAAGACTGCAGCCCCGGCTTCGACGGCGCTTGCGCTGAATCCCCCCAAGCCAAAAGGAACCGCCTGCGCGGTTCCTTTTATGCCGCCTTACGGGCGCTCGGGCGCGCCGCACTTGGGGCAGGGCTTGAGCTTATCGAAGGGGCTCTTTTCGATGTTTCCGTAGGTAAAGTTGCCCTTGAGCGGCCTGTACTTGGCGGCCACCGAGGGGCAGTCCGGGTCGGTGTGGTAGAGCTTGCCACCGTCCTTATTGTAGTAGAGCTTGGTCTTTTTGTTCGGACCGGGCGTGGGCGTGGGCTCGGGAGAGGGCGTGGGCGTGACATTGGGATCAGGCGTGGGGGTCGCCGCCTCGACGAGCACGCCGCTGGAAATCGAATCCGGATCGAGATACCATCCCTCGTTCTCGTAGAGGAGGATCGCGTCGTATTGGTAGGTTCGGTTTGTGCCGCTGTAGGTCATGTCGGCCTGAATGGTGATTGTGCGCGCGGTGCTGGTGTCCGTTCCCGAGGGCGCAGACATCTGCCGCCACTCGGTGAGAGATTTTTGCGCAAACTTCCAGAAGAGCTGCTGCTGAGGCGGATCGCTCTGGGCGTTGCGCCAGCTGGGCGCGGTGTATTGGACCATGTCGGCGATGATGCCCTTGCGCCACTTCTCCATGAAGTTTTCCAGCGCGATCTCCGCCTCGGACTTGACGTCCGGCACGTAAACGCCGCCGTTTTCCGACTCTTCGGAGGATTCGGGCGTATTCTCGTCGTATCCGCCATCGATGCCGATGGAAGGCATGCCGTTGAAGGCGTCGTCGACATCGGTCGCCTGGCTGTAATAGTCCTCGGGCACGCTCGTACCCATCGTGCTGTAAGAAGCCGGGTTGAAGATCGGCGTGGTGGTCGGCTGCGGCTCTAGGCTGAAGGTGGGCGTATAGCTCGTGGGCGCGCGGCTGGGACGGCTGAGCGCCATCACCAGGATGACGACCGACATCAAGCCATAGAGCCCCGTGAGAACGATCCGCCCGGGCAGCAGGAAGGCCAGCGCAAGCCACATGGCCACAAGCGAAACCAGGGAGGCCACAAGGAACGCCCAGCGCAACGGCTGAAAGAAGACCGCGAGCAGCAAGAGCACAGGCAGCAAGATGAAGAAGATGAGCAAAAAGCGCTGGTTGATCTCCTTCTTCGGCCGGCGCGGCCTGGGCTGTCGATTGAGCATCCGGGGAGATCCGGCGGGGGTTGATGTATAGCTGGAGCGGTTGGAATTCAATTCCATTCCTCCTCGTCAAGGTCGATGGCTCGTGCGATTGGATTTGTAGGGATTATAGCACAGCGCACGCCCGGTTTCAAATCGCGATTATTCGTCCCATTCATCCTGCTCGCAGAGCATCTCCTCCCCCTCCTCCAGGGCGGCTTGCTCGCTCAGACGCGGCATGTCGGAGAGCTGCTTTCGGATGCTGTCACCATGGCGCTGCACGGTTTCGATCTCCAGAGCAGCCTGGCGCAGGCGGTTCTGCGTTCTGCCCAGCGCCGCAGCATAGCGCTCGACTTCGCCGCGCACCGCTCCCAGAAGCGCCTCGATACGCGCCGTCTGTTGTTCGATCGCCAAGGAGCGGAATCCGATCTGCAGGGAGGAGACAAGGGCGGCGAAGGTCGTTGGGCCCGCCAGCACCATGTGGCTCTCGCGCTGCACGCAGTCGGCCAGGCCGCTGATGCGCAGACACTCGGCGTAGAGGCTCTCGCTGGAGAGGAAGAGGATCGCGTAATCCGTCGTATAGGGCGGTCGAATGAGCTTTTCGGACATGCGCCGCGCGTGCATGCGCACCGCGGACTCGAGCAAGCCGCGCGCCTGTGCGATCTCCTCCGGTACGCCTCCTTCGCTGACCTTGACCAGCTCTTCAAATTCCCGCATCGGCAGGCTCGCGTCGACCGGCAGCATCACGCTGCGCCCATCTCCCTGCCCCGGCATGAGGATCACGTAATCTGCCACAGGCGCTTCCCCGGGGCGCAGGCTGACGTTTGCCGCATATTGCTGGGGCGCAAGCATCTGCGCCAGGAGCGCCCCAAGCTCCGCCCCGCCATTCACGCCCGGCAAGGCCGTCGGCGTGGGGATCGGTGCGGTGCCGGCGATCCGCGTGATCTCGCGCAGCCCTTCGGTGATCTGATCCAGTCGCCCGGAGACGGCCTCGAGCGAGGGATCAAGCCGACTTTGGAGCATGGCCTGCATCTTCTCCTGCACGGAGGACTCCAGCGCCGCAAGTGCTTCTCCCTGCGCGTCCCCCAGCGCCTGCAGGCCGTTTTGCAGGGAGTCGCGCAGCTGCAGGAAGCGCTCCGCATCTGCGTCCTCGCGCGCCGTGAGCCGCTCGGACACCTGCACAAGAGCGCCGGAGAGCGTCTGCCAGCGACCTTGCTCCTCGGCCTGCGACGCGCGAATCTGTCCGCTGATCGCGTCGATCTGTCCCTGCTGTGTGCGTCCCAGATCCGAGGCGAGCGCTTCCAGCGCGGCGGTGACCTTCGCCAGCGCCTCCTGGCCTTGCGCCTGCTCCATCCGAGCTTGCTCAGCCTCCGCGCGGAGCTTCTCATCCATCGCTTGCAGCATCTCGCGCTGAGCCGCCTCCTGACGCCGCTGACGCTTTGCGGAAGAAAGCAGCGCGAGAATCATCAGCGCGACGAGCAAAAGGCTCGCCAGCGCGACAAGAAAGAGCCATTGGCCGGCGCTGATCGCCCCGACCCAGTTTACAAAGCGTTCCATAGGTTCTCCTGGCATTGCAACCGGTTCGCAATCTCGTTATAATGAAGTCAAATCGGAAAGGAGGGCGAAACATGCCCGTCAAACGCAGAGTCACCCGGGAGATCGAGGTTGCCCCCGAGGCGGTGTCGGCGCCAGCGCCAGAAAAGAAGAAGGCCTCCTGGGTTCCCGTGTATCTCCTGCTGGCCGCCGTGGTCGCATCGACCTGGGGCGCGTGGTCTTTTCTTACGCCGCGCGGCGCTCTGGAAGAGGTCGCGCCTCAGGCGACACCCCTGCCCTTTGACGCGACGCTTCCCTTTTCCCTGCAGGACCTCACCGCAGGGCAGATGATCGAGGTACGCGCATCCGGGTCGATCCACCTGAGCGACGGGCCGCGGGGCATCAGCGTCGGCGATTCGCTCGACAAGCTGCTCGCCTCGTATCCCTCGGATTACGACGACACGCTGGGCAGCGCGGAGGGCGAGCGCATCCTCTACTGCCAGACGGTCTTCACCAATCTCAACGGCGTGCCGACCGCGCTCCCTCCGCGGGGCATCCTGACGGATGACGGCGGACGCAACCTGGTCGTGACCCTGATGACCCCCACCGCATCCTATCCCGCCGGAACGGCGGACGATTACCGCACCTTTGAACACCTCTACTGCCGCTACACGATCGATCCGGAGTCGATGTGCGTCTCCGCCATCGTCGTCGGCCTCACCTGACCATTCCAAAACCGCCCATGGGGCGGTTTTTTAGTATTCCAGCCGCTGGCGGTAATTCTCCGCCGCCCGTTTGCGCGTGGCGTTGAACCCCTCGAGCAGCGGCGCTTCCATGCCCTCTTGCGCAGCCTCCTGCACCGAGGCGATCGCGCTCTCCAGCAGGCGCAGCGCCTTGGCGGACTGATCCCCCAGCCGGGCGGTCGCGGGCTTGGCCAGGTCCATCGCAACGACCTTTTTGAGCGCCATCCCCTCTAGGGTCGCAATCAAAACCAGCTGGGACACGCCGACGTACTCGGCGAGCTCTCGCAGGTTTTCGATCCCGCCGAAATGCTGTAGGTAGAGCAGGATGCGCAGCTCCTTGATGTCCAGACCCGTCTGCAGGGCGATGTTGCGCAAATTGCGCTCGAGCAGACGTCTCTCATAGTAGTGCTCGGTCCACAGATCCCAGAGGATCGCATTTTGCGAGGCCGTCGTGCGCTCGGTGCCCAGCTTGCGCGTGCGAGGCAGACCGGGAATCACGCCATCGTCGTGGGCAAAGTCGAGCAGGAAGCCGTAGATCACCGGCCGCTTGGCCGCGTAGTCCTCCTGATTGTAGATGTTCTTATAAAAGGTCGTGTAGTACTCGATGACGTTGAGCTTCATGCGGACGATATCGGGCAGATTCATCCCCTTGGAAACGAGGCCGCCTTCGGTCTTGACATAGTAATACAGGGGCACGCGAAGCACGTAGACCGACTCGATGTGCAGGATGTACTCCATGTTGAAGATGAAGTCCTCCGCCCATTGGAGCCTCTCGTCCATGGAGATGGCGTGCGCTTCGAGGATCTGCCTGCGGTAGAGCTTGTTCCAGAGCGCGCCGTAGTAGTAATCCGCCGGGCTATGGGTCATAAACTCGGCAAAACGCAGGCGGGAAATCAGCCCATCTTCTTCGATGGAGCCCTTTTGCGCGGTTCGGTTGCCGATCACGCGGTAAAAGTCGGCGATCACCAGGCCCGCGCCGCTCTGCTCGGCGGCCCGAACGAGCGCGCCCGTTGCCTCGGGCACCATCCAGTCGTCCGCATCGGAGAACTGAATGTACTGCCCGCCGGCGATGGAGAGTGCAAAATTGCGCGTGTTGGAGACGCCGGCGTTTTCTCGATGGAAAACGCGCACGCGCGCGTCCGCCTCGGCATAGGCGTCCAGCAGGGCGCCGGAGCCATCTGTGCTTCCGTCGTCCACCAGAATCAGCTCAAAATCACGGAAATCCTGGGCCAGGACGCTCTCGACGCATCGACCGATCAAGCGTTCGGCGTTATACACCGGCACAATGATGCTCACCATCGGCATCGCAACATCCCCTCCCCCGCATTCGGCCAATTCTTCTCGAAGCCTTTTTTGAAGCGCCTGTCGATTCATGGCGATTATACTAAAGAAGAAACATCCCTGTCAACCGAGGCAAAACTCCGTAAATTTCCTCTTGACTTCACTGCGCTAACGTGCTAATATAGCAACATCTTAAAGTGAGCGGAGGAAAATCCTATGAAAAAGACGTTTGCGATCGTCGCCCTTCTGATCCTGAGCCTGCTGTCCTTCGGCGCGCTCGCCGAGCAAAGCGAGCTGGACGCCATCGTACAAAAGGGCGTCCTCATCGTGGGCATCACCGAATTCGCGCCGATGGATTACAAGGACGAGAATGGCAACTGGATCGGCTTTGACGCCGACATGGCCACCGCCTTTGCCGATTCGCTCGGCATTGCGGTCGAGTTTGTCGAAATCGACTGGGACAACAAGGTCCTCGAGCTCAACGGCAAGACGATCGACTGCGTCTGGAACGGCATGACCCTGACCGACGAGGTGCGCAGCGCGATGGAGGTCAGCCGTCCGTATGCCAACAACGCCCAGGTCGTCGTCCTCCCCGCGGATCGGATCGCCGAGTTCGCCGACGTCGCGTCCCTCTCCCCGCTCAGCTTTGCGGTGGAAGCGGGCTCCGCGGGTGAGGCCGAAGTCAGCGCGCTGGGCTACGCCGCCACTCCGGTTAAGGCGCAGTCGGACGCACTCATGGAAGTCGCAGCCGGAACGAGCGATGCAGCCGTGATCGACGCGCTGATGGCCGCCGCGATGGTCGGCGAGGGTACGGGCTATCCGACCCTCGGCTACTCCCTGGCGCTCAACAGCGAGGAATACGGCGTCGGCTTCCGCAAGGGATCGGATCTGGCCGCCAAGCTGAACGACTTCTTCACCGCCGCCTACGCGGATGGCAGCATGGCTCGTATGGCCGAGGCCTACGGCGTGCAGGCCGCCCTCGTCGCCCAGTAATCCTCCCTCTCAAACATCCTCCCCGGCAAGCGCCGGGGAGTTTCCGCGAGGTATCCGATGCAATTGATCCTTGAACAGATGCCCATCGTCTTTCGCGCGCTGAACATCGGCTTTATGCAGACGATGCGCCTCTTCTTCGTGACCCTGCTGGGCGCGTTCCCGCTTGGCCTTCTGATCTGCTTTGGCACGATGTCCCGCTTTTCGCCCCTGCGGTGGTTGATGAAGTGCGTCGTGCTCGTCATCCGCGGCACACCGCTGATGATCCAGCTGCTGATCCTCTACTACTTCCCCGGTCTCGTGTGGAACACGCCAATTTGGGGGAGTGGCGAGGCGGGGCGCTTTACGGCGGCGGCGGTCGCTTTTATCCTCAACTATGCCTGCTACTTCTCGGAGATTTACCGTGGCGGCATTCAAAGCATCCCCGTCGGGCAGGAAGAGGCCGGGCTGGTTCTGGGGCTTACGCGCCGCCAGATCTTCTTTCAGATCAAACTGCTCCAGATGATCAAGCGCATCCTGCCGCCGATCTCCAACGAGATCATCACGCTGGTCAAGGATACCAGCCTCGCGCGTATCATTGCCCTGCAGGAGATCATCTGGGCCGGTCAGGCCTTCATGAAGGGCAGTCAGGGCATCTCCGGGGCGATTTGGCCGCTCTTTTTCACCGCCTTCTATTATCTGCTTGCCAACGGCCTGCTCAGCCTCGGGCTGGGCGCGTTGGAGCGCCGCCTGGGCTACTTCCGCTGAGCCATCCCCCCATCGGCCGCCTGCGGCACGAGGACGAAAAGAGGACAAACATGCCGATTCTGGACGTACAAAACCTGGCCAAGCACTTCGGACACACCGAGGTTCTTCAGGACATCAGCTTTTCCATGGAGGAGGGCGAGGTGCTCTCGCTGATCGGCTCTTCCGGCAGCGGGAAGACGACGTTGCTGCGCTGTCTCAATTTTCTGGAGACGCCCGACGAGGGGCGCATCCTCGTGCGCGGCAAGGTGCTCTTTGATGGGGCCGACGCCGCAACACTCCCCGAGCGCCAGATCCGGAAGAACCGCCTGCACTTCGGCCTGGTCTTCCAGGGGTTCAACCTCTTCCCCCAGTATACCGCTCTTCAAAACGTCTGCCTCGCCCCACGGCTCCACGCACGCGAGACCCGCACGCTCACCCGAGAAACCGAACAACGCATCCAACATGAGGGCATGGCACTCCTGCAGCGCATGGGGCTCGAAAATCGCGCCGATCGCTATCCCCACCAGCTCTCGGGCGGGCAATGTCAGCGCGTCGCCATCGCCCGTGCTCTGGCGCTTTCGCCGGACATCCTATGCTTTGACGAGCCAACCTCCGCGCTCGATCCGGAGCTCACCGGCGAGGTGCTCCGCGTGATTCGTGAGCTTGCGGATCAACGCACCACGATGATCATCGTCACCCACGAGATGGCCTTTGCCCACGACGTCGCCAGCCGCGTCATCTTTATGGACGGCGGGCGGATCGCCGAAGAGGGCACTCCGGACGAGGTGCTGCGCGCGCCCAAGCAGGCCAGAACACGTCAATTCCTCTCCGCCTACGCCGCGCAGGCCGGACTGCTGATCTGATTCCCCTCCCGCCTGACGGCGGGTTTTTTAACACCTCCTCCCAACCTCGGCCACTTCCGAGTCCCAGCTCTCCCGCCCCATTCCGAGTCGGATCGCCTGATCGACGCCAAGGTCTATGATGCGTCAGGGCATGAAAAGGCACCCCGCAAAGGGGTGCTGGCTTCGTTTATTCCTCGCGCTCCAGATAGACCGAGGCGCTCGCGCCATAGCGCAGGTCGATGCCGCTCACTTGCAAATGGACGTGGAAATACGCCGCATTCTGCTTGGTATAGCCCGCGTGGGAAATCTTGGTCACCTGCCCCTGCACCTGCTGATCGGGGTACATGTCCAGCGTCACGGGCAGAAAATCCCCGACCTCCATCCCCGCCAGATCGATCTCGTCGACCTCCGCGACGACCTCCAGGTGATCGGGCTGGGCCAGCTCCGCAAGCAGCTGTCCCTTGTAGACCATCTGCCCGGACTGCGCAGGCAGCGCGATGACCACAGCGTCTTCCGGCACCACGATGGAGGGCGCCGCGCCCAGGTCGGCATCCCCCGCGGTGAAGCGCATCAGCGGCTGCCCCTGACGCACCCTGTCTCCCGGCTGGACGAGCACCTCGGTTGCGACGCCCGAAGCCGAAAGGAGGATGGGCGGCTTGTTGCGCACATCGCCGCGCCCGACGCGCTCCTTGTCTTTATAATCGTCGCTGCGGTAGAGGTTCATCTGCTCGTCCAGATCAAAGGTTCCCTTTTGGATCTCGACCGTGTACTTCTTCCCCGCAACGGAAGTCACGACGCCAAATCCTTCGGTCTTTCCGGACTTGGTCGACTTGAAGTAGAGGGTCTCACCGACATGCAGGCGCTTGTTTTGCTCGTCGTTGTACGCATTGTTGGTCGAGGCGTCGAGGATCTGTGGCCAGTGGGAATCCATCGCCAGAACGGCCGAATAGCGCAGGAGCGCCGCGCGCGCATCCTCGCCGGGCGCAAGGTACACCGCGGTGATCTCGCCGTCCTCAGGGCTGGTCAGGGTTACGGTGTCCAGACGCATGAGGATCTCGCCCGCGCGCACCTCGTCCCCCATCTGTCCTGCATAGGGCTGGATGACCCCGGAGTAGGGCGCGATGAGGCGAATGGGATCGTGCACATCCACAAAGGCGCTGACCACCTTGTGCTCGCTCAGATCGGCAGCCAGCGCGGAAATCGGCAACAAGAGGAGCAACAACATCCAAATTTTCTTGGTCATGGGGGCTTTCCTTTCCGGTCTCAGAGAGAGCAAGACACAGGCCGCCTTTCAGGCGGATTATTCGACGCTCTTGAGCGCTTCGACCATCACGATACTGCGCACCTTGCGGGTCAACAGGATCTCGATAAAGAGGGAAAAGGCGATCGTAATCGCGCAGGATGGGAGGATCGAACGCAGGGTCACGTGACTTCGAAAGACCATCGTCTCGAACTCGCACATCTTGAGGATGACGCTCACCATCGCGATGCCGGGCGCGATGCCCAGCGCCGTTCCCGCCAGCGTCGTCCAGTTGTTCTCCCGCATCATGAGGCTTCGGATCTCCTTCTGGTGATAACCCAGAACCTTCAAGGTCGCGTACTCGCGCGTGCGCTCGGTGAAATTCATCAGTCCCATGTTGTAGCAGATCACAAACGCCAGACCGAGCGCCACGCCGCCCAGGATGGAGAACGCCGTGCTGGCGGAATCGAGAATCCGCAGGGTCTGCTTATACTGATCCGGGGGCGCCTTAATGCCGCTGACCTCCTCCAATTCCTCGACGCGCAGTCGCTCCTGCGCGCCCATGCCCGTTACAACCAAGGCGCTGGGCTGAAAATCCCCCTCGCGCAGCGCCTCCCAGGCGCTTTGGCGCATGAACAGATCCAGTCCAACGTTGATGTGGGCGTAGTCCACGATGGGCACGAGGGTCGGCCGATCCTTCCCGGGGAACCAGAGCTCCGCCACATCCCCGGGCACAAGGCCCATGAGCGCCGCCAGCTTTTTGCCAATGAGCAGGCCTTCGGCTGGCAAGGCAGTGGACTCGCCCAACTCGTCGAGGTGAAAGCTCTCCTGCGCGTCGTCCAGGACGATGAGGCGTACCGTGCGCTCTTCCTTTTCCGTTCGCAGGTCGACCGAGCGCTCCATCACCCCATCGATGCGGTCGGCGCGGATGCGCCCGCGATAGCTCTCCAGCGTGCCCGACTTGCTCGTGTCCAGGTCGAACCGCAGGTCATAGTTGAGGGTTTTTTGATAATAATGGTTTGAAAAATATGGAATGGACTCCTTCAGACCAAAGGAGCAGATGATCAGCATGTTGCAACAGAGCAAGCCGATGAGTGTCATCGTCGTGCGCCCCTTGTTGCGCAGGAGATTGCGAACGACCATCTTTTTATTGAAGCTGAGACGTCGCCAAAGCCCTGTCCAGTATTCGAGGAGCACGCGCGCGCCGCTCCGGGGCGGCTTGGGTCGCAATAGGCTGGCCGTCGACTCCTTCAGGCGGCTGTGGATCTGATGGACGCAGATGAGCATCGCCACGACGACCTCGGCGGCGGTCATCGCCCAGGAAAGCGCGGAGACCGGCGCATTGCCCACGGCGGGGACCCGCACGTTCGTCTCAATCATCTTCCAGATGACCCAGGGGAGGGTCGTATGGCCGGCATAGAGCCCCAGCAGGGAGCCCAGCGCAGCCGGATAGAAGGCGTAGGCGAGGTAATGCGCGCGGATCGGCCCTTTGCGATAGCCCAGGGATTTGAGCGTGCCGATCTGCATCCGCTCGTTGTCGATCATGCGCGAGAGCGTCGTGATGACGATGAGCACCGCGACAAAATAGGCCAACGATGGAAAGAGGAACGACAGCGCGTGAAACATCGCGATGTAATTGCGCGCACCCATGGTGGAGGCGTGCGTCTTCTGCGTGATCGCAACCGCTTCGGGCAAACGCGCTCGGAGCTCGCGTAGAACGCCGTCCGGATCCGTACCCTCTTGCAGGCGGACGAGGCACTCGTTGAGCGGGAAGCCGGGCAGCATGTCCGTCGTCATCAGCACAAAGCCGTAGGTCTCCGGGCTGGGGGCAACGTCGTCGCTGGTGATCAGATACTCCGGAGAAAAGACAAGGCCGCTCACGGCGTAGCTGCGCTCCTGCTGGCCAATCTTGAGGGTGATGCTGGATCCGACTGTCCAGCCCTGCGCCCTGGCAAACTGTTCCTCGACGAGCACGCCGCGCCGGTCACGCTCGCCGAGCATCTGCCCCGCCGAGAGATACGGGGTATTGATCGCCCAGCTCTGATGGTAGGCATGCACGCGCGCCGTGACCTTGCGTGCCGGGGCGACCACATCGACGGTCAGGCTCGTGCGCGGCAGGATCCGCTCTACGCCCGGCACATTGGCGATGGTCAGCAGATCGCCCCGTTCCAGCGCGGAGCTGGAGACCCAGAGATCGGCGAGATTCTGCCGGGAGAGATAGGTCTCGATCGTCCGCTCCTGCATCCGCCAGGTGCCATCCAGCCCGCTGAAGGCGAAGGTCCCCAGCGCACACAGCAGGAGCATGGCCAGAAACTGCATCGCGTTCTCACGAAACCCGCGCAGGAGCTTGACCTGCAAAACGGAAAACCTCCGTCTGCGCGCTACCATGTAATCTCCTCCACGGCAGCGGGCGACGGATTCTGGATGACCTCTTGCACCGTGCCGCTGCGCAGACGAATCACGCGATTGCCCAGCGCCGCGATGCTCGCGTTGTGCGTGATGATAACGACAGTCGTGTGGAAATCACGGCAAAGCCGGACAAGCAGGGAGAGGATCTGCTCTCCGGTCTTGCTGTCGAGCGCGCCGGTCGGCTCATCACAGAGCAAGAGCGCTGGATTCTTGCACAGGGCGCGCGCAATCGAGACCCGCTGCTGCTCGCCGCCGGAGAGCTGCGCCGGAAAGTTATTCATGCGCTCGGCAAGGCCGACCTGAGCCATGACCTCGCGCGGGTCCAGCGCATTGGGACAGACCTGCTTGGCCAGCTCGACATTCTCCAGGGCAGTGAGGTTGGGCATGAGGTTGTAAAACTGGAAGACAAAGCCGACATCGAGGCGGCGATAGTCAGTGAGCTGTCGCCCGCTCATGGCGGTGACGGCCTTGCCCCCGACCATGATGCTGCCCGAGGTCGCGCGGTCCATGCCGCCCAGCAGATTGAGTACGGTCGTCTTGCCTGCGCCACTTGGGCCAAGCACGACGCAAAGTTCGCCCTGCTCGATCTGAAAATTCACGCCGTCGGCGGCGCGCACGAGGGAATCGCCCTCTCCGTAGAGCTTGCTGACCTCTTGAAACTCGATATAAGCCAAAGGACGCCTCCTTTCACCCCGCATAGCCCGCTACCCGAACGAGGATTCTGCGGGTCGCGCCTCTGGCGAAGGATCTATTTCGCTGACTCTATTATAAAAGCTCCGCGCACATTTGACAACTGAAAACCCATAGCCGTTCTCGTCTCCGGCGCAGGTCGCTCCTGGCCTGATCGCGCGCTTGGGCTTGGCGATTGCAGAAAAGAAAAACAGACGGGGGGACGCATCCCAACCGCCTGTTTGTAAGCTTATGAAAATCCCAAAGTGCCGCCGCGGCCCTTTTTCCACCCACCGTATTGGCAGGTCGGGAACCTGCGTTTGCCTTCTGCCGTCCCCTGGCGTCGAAGACGGGGGCATGACATCCAACAAACGACCATCCGGAACCCAGTTCAGAAAATGTAGGAGAAAATACGAGCCGCTAGCGAACACTCCAGGACGACCGGTGAACCCGATCTCTGGCTAAATTATAGCAACGCCCGACAGGCCTGTCAACCCGTTTTCGGGCGTTCGGTCGAAGCGGGAGACTTAAAGAATCCGACGGATCCAGCCCTCGGGCGCAGGCACGGTGCCCATCTGGATGCCCGTGAGCGTATCGTAGAGCTTTTGCAGGACAGGCCCCATCTGCGCCATGCCGCTGGGCAGGGAGATGACCTCCTCCCCACAGACCACGCGTCCAACCGGGCTGATGACCGCGGCCGTTCCGCACAAGCCGGCCTCCGCGAAATCGCGCAGCTCCGAAAGGCGCACCGGTCGATGCTCCACGCGCATGCCCAGGATTTCCTCGGCGACCGTCATGAGGGAGCGACGGGTGATCGAGGGCAGGATCGAGGGCGACTCGGGCGTGACCAGAGCGCCATCGCGCGTGATGAAGAGCAGATTTGCCCCGCCCGTCTCCTCAACGAAGGTGCGCGTCGCAGAATCGAGGAAGAGATTCTCATCAAAGCCCGCCGCGTGCGCCTGGACATTGGCGTGCAAGCTCATCGCATAATTGAGGCCGGCTTTCACATGCCCGGTCCCCCTGGGCGCGGCACGGTCAAACTCGCTGACACAGAGCGTGAGCGGCTTCACGCCGCCCTTAAAGTAAGGCCCAACCGGGGTGGCGAAGACGCGGAACTGATACGCATCGGCCGGTTTGACGCCGATGACGGGGCCGGTAGCAAAGAGATACGGACGCAGATAGAGCGTCGCGCCGCTGCCATAGGGCGGCACATAGGCTGCGTTTGCGCGGACCACCTGATCGATCGCATCCAAGAAGCGCTCCTTGGGGAAGGCCGGCATCTCCAAGCGCCTTGCGCTGTCGATCATGCGCTCGGCATTCAGATCCGGACGGAAGGTCACGATCGCCCCATCCTTCGTCGTGTAGGCCTTGAGGCCCTCGAAGACCTCCTGGCAGTATTGCAGGATGCCCGCGCACTCGCTGATGCGCACCTCGGGGTCGGAGATCAGCGCGCCCTCACTCCATCGCCCATCCTTCCAGTCGGCGACGTAGCGCTTGTCCGTGACCATGTAGGAGAAGCCCAAATTGGCCCAATCGAGATTCTTCTTTTCCATTGCCTGCACCTCTTCCTTTCGTTTCCGCCTATTATAATCATCGCAGGGCATTTGGGCAAGCCCAGCTCGCGCCGGCCTCGCGCGCCCTGGGAGATCGATTTTCAAGAGCATTGCAAAACGAGTGCTTTTGTGCTACCCTGCAGCCATCCCCCTGTGTGCATATGGAAAGGAGCCGCTCCATGAGACCTCTCCCCCTCTTTGTCCTTCTGCTCTTGCTGCTCCTCCCCCAGGCCCAAGCCGAGTCGCTCACCCTGCAGGAGATGCAATCCGCCGCCGCTGCCGAAGCCCTGACCGGGGAGACGCAAAGCGCCGAGGCGGCGACGTCCCCCGCGCGCGAAGCCTTCATCGACGCGATCCTCGCCACAGCCAAGGCCCGCTTCGACGAGGCGGACGGCAGGCGGATGCGTGCGCACAAGAGCGGCGACATCTACGTCTGCAAGAACTTCACCGTCCATCTCTTCCGCGAAAACCGGGACGGATACCGCATGGCCGCCTACCCCGACGTGCCCCTGGTGATCCCCAACAACCTTCCCAAGGCAAAGAGCGCGCCCTACGCCTATGGCGTGCGCTGGGAGGACATCCCCGCCGAGCAGGGCAATCCCTTTGAGATCGCCGCGGCGTTCCGATACGACAGCGCCATGAGCAAGGCGGAAAATCGCGCGTCCGCCCGCGCTTTTCTCCAGCAGGTGCTCCGGGGCGACTACTTCCAGATGTCCGCGGACTACTATTACGGCGTGGGCGCGCACAGCCTCGTCTTCATCGCCGACTACGATCCGCAAAGCGACAGCGTGCACTGGACCGACTCCAACATGAAGGGCGAGACGCGCGAGGGCATCCGCTATGGCTATGTCCAGTACGACGCGGTGCAGAAGATCGACTGGTTCGTCGACGCCATCTGTCACCCCAAGCGCGGGGCGACGCTCTACCGCCTGCGCAGCGACATCGTCTACGCACCTTAAGGCGCAAGGTTTCAGCCGCATAAAATCCGCGCCCTGCACGCAGGGCGCGGATGATTTATAGAATCAATCCTCGAAGGTATAGGGTTTGATCTGGCGGACGACGTCCAGGATCGTTCCGTCTCTGGCCTCGAGGATCGCGACGACCCGTTCCGAAAACTGAACGGGATCGGGCCGCCCGACGATCGAATACGCCTTTTCCTTGAGGGATTCGATCGAGACATGCGGGATGCCCGCTTCGTCAAGGCACTTTTCGAGGTCGGGCCGCAGCGGATTGACCGCAATTCCGTAGTCGGTCACCAGCACGTCGACGCAGTCGCCCGGCGTGGTGACGGTCACGACCTGCTCGCAGACGGTCGCCATGCGTCCGCGCACCAGGGGCGTGACGATGATGCAGCACTTGCTGCCCGCCGCGGTGTCCGGGTGTCCGCCGGGCGCGCCGCGCAGCACGCCGTCCGAGCCGGTCAGAACATTGACATTGAACTGCGTGTCGATCTCCAGCGCCGCGAGCACGACGAAATCCAGCTTGTTGACAAACGCGCCCTTGTTCGCGGGGTTGGCGTACTGGCTCGCGCTCATCTCATAGTGTCCGGGCGTCTGGTGGATGCTGTTCACGCCGTCCAGATCGAAATCCTGCACGTCGATGACCTTGCCGACCTTGCCCTTGCGCAGAAGCTCGACCATCGGGCCCGTGATGCCGCCGATCGCCCAGCCCATCTTGATGCCGCGCTCGTCCATCATCCGCTCGAGGAAGAGGTTTGCCGCCAGGCTGGGGCCGCCCACGCCGGTCTGGAAGGAGAAGCCCTCCTTGAAATACGGCGTGGAGGCGATGACCCGGGCGACGTTCTCAGCCATCATCAGATCGCGCGGGTTTTGGCTGATGCGCGCCGCTGCGCTGGCGATCTTCTTGGGATTGCCGATGGAGTCCACGAGGACGACCGCGTCCACGTCGATCGCCTCGACGCTTGCCGGCATGTTCGGAAAGTCGACCAGGCAGTCGGTGACGACCACGACATGGTCTGCGTACTTGGCGTCGGTCATCGCGTAGCCCAGAGAGCCGCAATTGCTCTTGCCCCCGATGCCACGACAGTTGCCAACGCAGTCGGAGGTCGGCGCGGCGACAAAGGCGATGTCGATGTGAACCTCTCCGGCCTCGATCGCGCGCGGACGTCCACCGTGGCTGCGGATCACCGCCGGGGTCTTCAGCTTTCCGTTGGAAACGACCTCGCCCATCCGTCCTCGGATGCCGGAGGTCTGGATGCCGATGACCTTTCCCTGCTCGATGTATTCGGCGACCGGGTCGTGCGCCTCGCCCAGCGAGGTGGCCGCGATCGTCAGATCCGAAAGCCCCAGCTCCTCGATGGCAGTCTTCATGACCATGTTCACGACATAGTCGCCGTTGCGCAGATGGTGATGGAAGGAGAAGGTCATGCCGTCCCGCGCGCCACAGGCGCGCAGCGCCTCAGCCAGCGTCGGGATGATCTTGCTCTCCTGCGGCTGTTCATAGATGCGGGTCTTCGGGGCGACCTTCTGGACGTACTGCCCGTCCCGATGGTTCTTCCCCTGGTAGACCTCGCGCCCGTCCTGGAGCAACGAATCCGGAATCTCCCGGCCAACAGCGTTTTTCATGGCACCAAATCCCCCTCGTACATGCCGCACGCCTTTGCGAGCTTCAGGGTGCGCTCCGCACCCGGGATAAAGGCGACGTCGACCATCTTCCCATTCACCGTAAAGACGCCTACGCCTGCCGCGGACGCCTCGCGGAAGGCGAGCACCATGGCCTCGGCCTGCGCGACCTCCTTGGCGCTTGGCGCAAAGACCTCGTGCACCAGGCGAATTTGCTTGGGATTGATGAGGCTCTTGCCGTCAAATCCCATCGCCTTGTTCTGACGAACCTCGGCCTCAAAGCCCGCTGCGTCGTCCAGATCGGTGAAGACCGTATCGAAGCACTGCACGCCCGCCGCACGGGCGGCCATGAGCATCTGCCCGCGCGCAACGAGCAGGTCGATGCCGTCGGGCTGAAAGCGGGTCTGCATGCACTTGCGGAAATCACCGCCGGAGATCGCGCAGCCGAACATCCGCTCGCTGGCCGCGCAAATCTCATAGGCGTTCATAATCCCCTTGGGGGACTCGAGCGCCGCCATGAGCAAGGTTCGCCCCTCCTCTACGCCAAATTCCCGCTCGGCTGCCAGGACATGTGCCTCAACCGTGCGCACATCCCCGGCGGATTCGCATTTGGCGATGCGGATGCCGTCCGCGCCGCCCGCGACGCACACGCGGATGTCCTCCTGCCAGTGCGGTGTGTCCAGGCCGTTGATGCGAACGATGACCTCCGTATCGCCGTAGTCGATCGTCGTGAGCGCATGGTAGAGGCTGAAGCGTGCGCTGTCCTTCTGGTTTTCGGCGACCGCATCCTCCAGGTCGAGCATGATCGAGTCGCAGCCGTAGATGTACGCGTCCTTGATCAGGCCCGGCTTTTGCGCATTCATGAACATCATCGTCCGGCGCAGGCGGAAGCGCTCCGGCTTCTTTCTCGGGATCATCGGATCACACCTCCCCACGGCACATCGGCCGCACTCACGTCGCCGCTGCGGAAGACGGCGCATTCGACACGCGCCTTGATCGTGCAGTCGAGCGCGCCCTTGTCCACGACGGTCACCTTGCCCTGCGTCACGCCCAGGCGCTCAAGCGTCTCCTGGACGGTCGCTCGGATCTGCCTGCCGTATTGATTCATGACGCTCGAGGAGATGTCCAGCGTCATCTCCTCCGCGGGTTCGACGGTGATGAGCGCATCGCTGGACTCAAGCGTTCCCGCCGTCGCGTTGTGTTTGATCTCCATGGCCTTTCCTTTCTTTCCCTGGCGAAAAAAGCCGCCGGGTCCGCCTTGTGGGCTTCTCCGGCGGCACGTTGCGCTTAGGCCTTTTGGGCCTTCTTGGGCATGAGCGCCTTGACGATCGGCGTGACCAGCAGCACGATGCAGCAGAGGATCAGCACAAAGGCGATCGGATGCCCGACCGGGCTGAACATCGTCGGGATGCTGCCGCGGCTCATCGTATAAGCGCGCGAGAAGTTGCTCTCGCACATCCCGCCGAGCACCAGACCCAGAACGACCGCCGCGCTGTTGAAGTGCATGACCTTGAAGAGCAGGCCGATGACGCCCGCGATGACCATGATCTGCACGTCGGCGATGCTCATCTGGTTGGCATAGGAGCCGATGAGCGCCAGCATGACGATGATCGGCCCGAGGTAGTAATAGGGAATGGCCAGGATCTGCGCGAAGACCTTGGCGATGCCCATGGCGACCACGACCATCAGGATGTTGGTGACGATCATCGACATGAAGGTCGCGGAGAGGTATTCGGGCTGGGAGGTGAGCAGCAGGGGCCCGAGCTGGACGCCCTTGAGCGTCAGGGCGGACATCATGACCGCCGCGGCATTGCCGCCGGGAATGCCCATCGAGAGCAAGGGCACCATTGCGCCGCCCGTCGCCGCGTTGTTTGCGGTCTCGGAGGCCGCGATGCCGTCGATGATGCCGGTGCCGTACTTCTCAGGATACTTGGAGAGCTTGTTCTCCATCGTGTAGCACATAAAGCTGGCGATCGTCGCGCCGGCGCCGGGCAGGATGCCGACGACCGTTCCGACGACGGAGCAGCGCAGGAGCGTCCACTTGATCGACAGCAGCTCGGGCAGGCTAGGCATCTTCGTGCTCACACGGCCTCCGCCGATGCCGGACTTGGCGTCCAGTCCCTTTTTCTTGCCGCCCGTCTGGTTGAAGACCTCGGTGATCGCGAACAGACCGATGAGCACCGGGATCATCTCCACGCCCGCAAAGAGCTGGGTGCTGCCGAAGGTGAGGCGCTGCACCGCGTACATCTTGTCCTGTCCGATGCAGGCCAGCAGCAGGCCGAGCAGGCCGGAGATGATGCAGGTCAGCACGTGATCCGCATCCAGAGAGGTCAGGATCGACAGGCCCAGGAAGGTGACGGCAAACAGATCGGAGGGGCCGAATTTCAGTGCCGCCGCGCTGAGCTGGCGGCTGAGAAGGAACATCGCAATGGCGGAGACGACGCCGCCTACCGCGGAGGCGAGGAGCGCCACGCCGAGCGCCTTGCCCGCTTCACCGCGCTGAGCCATCGGATAGCCGTCGAAGGTCGTCGGCGCGGAGCTGGGAACGCCGGGGATCTTGAAGAGGATCGCGGTGATCGATCCGCCGGTGATCGAGGAGCAGTAGATGGCCGTCAGAAAGACGATCGCGGGGATCGGAGCCATCGTGTAGGTGAAGGTGAGGCCCAGAGCGACCGCCATGGTCGCGGAAACGCCGGGCAGCGCGCCGAATACCGTGCCCAGAACGATGGCCACGCAGACCATCAGGAACATGGACGGGTTGAAGACGGCTGCCACGCCGGATGCAAGCAACTGACCCATTGTCATGGTATTCGCCTCCTTATCCCAGCATCAGCCGGACGTTCGTGAGCAACGCAACGCCCGCTTCTACCGCTTCTGTGGTTTCTTTGGATCCGCCCTTGAAGAGGTTTTTGATCGCCTGCACGCCGCCCTCGAGCATCAGCGCAAAGTTGCGCAGGAAGCCGATCGTGCCGCGCGGCAGATTGACGCTGAGCATGCCGCTGAAGACGATGTAGAGGACGAAGGTGATCAGGACGGAGGCGATCAGAAGGTTGCCCATCTTCTTGGCGCCCAGAAGCTTGCCATAGGCAAAGAGGACGAGGATCGCGGTGACGATGAAGCCCAGCGGCTCGAGGATGAAGCTGGAGACGGTGAGGATCACCATGCCCAGGAAGAGCTTGCTGGTGAAGAATACCGGAATCTTTTTGAGGAACGCCCCGAGGGTAAAGTCGGGCTTGCCGCGGTTTTTGCGGATGATCTGGACGATGTTGATCAGAAGGCAGATCTCCAGCAGGAGGATGATCGCCTTGGGCCAGACGTCCGGATTGAGCGCATAGGGATTTTTAAGCACCTTCACGGGCACAGCGGCCTCGAGCACATGCGTGAAGGATGCCCATCCGAAGAACAAGAAGAGCAGAACATTTAAAATCAGCTCAAACATGGGCCTTCTCCTTTAATCCGGAAGAGGGAGAACTTGGTCTCCCTCTTCCGTCTGTAGTTTTTGTCGCGTCTTACTTGAGGTCTTCGTAGTCCTTGACCAGGGTGCCCTGCTCGACCATGTAGTCGCGCAGCGCCTTGTACTCGCTCTGGGTGAAGGTCGCCAGGTCGGCCACGGCGGGAACCGGACGCTCGTCGTAGGCGGCGGACTTGATGAACTCCTGCCACATCGGATCCTCGCGGCAAACCTCAACCGCGGCGACCAGGGTGTCGATGGCTTCCTGCGGGGTTCCGTTCTTGGCGAAGATCGCGCGCCAGGGCGCCATGTAGGACTCCACGCCAACCTCGGCCGCGCACTGCAGATCGGGCAGCACGTTCAGGCGCTTCTCGCACAGGGCGAGCATCGGGACGATGTTGCCGGACTCGACCAGGCCCGCGATCTCGTCGTAGCCGCAGACGTAGAGGTCGACGTGGCCGCCCACCAGCGCGGAGTTTGCGTCGGCGCCGGAGTCATAGGCCAGCTCGAGCAGGTCAAGGCCTTCGGTCGCCTGCGCCAGGGAAGCGCCGTCGACGCCGGTGGCGGTGAGCATCGCGACGGAAACCTCATAGGGGTGCTCCGCGATGTATGCCTGCAGCTCAGCCCAGTTGTTCACGCCGTACTGCTCCATCTTGGTCTTGGAGCCGACGATGAAGTTGATGGAGTGCACGAGCACGTCGATGGCGGGCATCTCGGTCTTGAAGTCCTGGGAGATGTTGCCCATCATGTCCTGCAGATACAGGGACTGGGTGCCCAGCATGAAGGTGTAGCCATCGGCCGGCTGCTTGAGGGTGTACTCGACGCCGTTGACGCCGGAGCCGCCTTCGACGTTCTGGACCTCGACCGGAACGCCCAGGTAATTCTGGAGCAGGGTGGCCATGGGACGGATGGTGCCGTCCGCGCCGCCGCCGACGCCCCAGGGGCAGACGATGGTGATCTTGCGCTCGAACTTGAATTCGGCGCTGGCCACGACGGCGATGCTCAGGAGCATCATCGCGACGAGAACGAGGCTGAGGATTTTCTTCATGGTTCGGTTCCTCCTTTTTCTTTCGGATCGGGAAGCTCTGCCGCTCATTGCGAGGGAGAATTTGCCCTTCCTTATGCATTGTGCACAATGGAGATCGCCACAACCCTCTGCATGCGATCTCTTTTCTTGCACTTTCGCTATCTGTATGATAGACTGTTTAAGCCATCCATGCAAATACCGTTTATTTATTCGTGCCATAATCTTTTGCTTATGTCCATTTTCGGCCCGTGCCTTCGCCTTTCAAAGGAGCGCCTATGATGAACCTGCGACACGCCGAATACATCCTGACCGTGGTGCGCGAGGGCAGCATCACGGCGGCCAGCAAGGCGCTCTTCATCTCCCAACCCGCGCTTTCCCAGGCGATCAAGCAGGCCGAGACGGATCTGGGCACGCCGATCTTCGACCGAAGCACCGACCCCATCAGCCTCACCCTCGCCGGACGCCGCTATGCCGAGGCCGCCCAGCGCATGCAGGACATCGAACGCGGGCTGCGCGCGGAGATTACAGCCTCGGCCACCGAGCTGCACGGACACATCCGCGTGGGCATCTCCGCCCAGCGCGGCATCCAGCTCCTCCCGATGGTCGTCCCGGAGTTCCACCGCCAATACCCCTACATCCGCCTCGACCTGGTCGAGCACGGGAGCGACACGCTCGAGCGCCTCACCGCAGCGGGCGAATGCGACATCGCGCTGGTGACCACCAGCAAACGCTCCGCACGCCTGCGCTACGTGCTCATCGAGAGCGAGGCGGTCGTCCTGATGGCCGCCAAGACGACCGCACTCGCCCAGCGCATCCCAGACGGCACGCCGATTGACATCACACAGGCCGCCGGTGAGCGCTTTGTGTGCATGACGACCGGGCACAGCGTGCGCACGATCGAAAACAACCTCTTCGAGCAATTTCGCGTCGCACCGCGCATCCTGATGATGAGCGACAACATGGAGGCCGCCAAGATGGTCACCGCGCTCTCCGACGCCGTGATGCTCATCCCCACGGTCTACGTCTCTCCCAATCTGCGCGGATTGGTGCACTGCTATCCCGTGCTCCACAACGATTACCAGCGGCACTTCTACTTCTGCTGCCGCCGGGAGATGCGCATCACGCGCTACATGGAGGACTTCGTGCGCATCGCCTGTGAGAAGCTTGGCGTTCCCTTCTCCTTCCCCGGCGACATGAGCGCGCCCACACCCGACCTCCCTCCACTCCACGCCCGCCCCACAGGCGAATGAGCCTCGGAAAAAATGCAAAAACCAGGATCGGCGCTGCCGCATCCTGGCTTTGCTTTATACAGGGATCTTGACGACCCATTTGTACACCGCTTCGTGCACACCGTCCTGCCCCGCGACGCAATGGGCCTCCTCCGGAAGGATCGCGAAAAACCAACCGGGCAGGAGCCTGACCGCCAGCCCTTGCGGGCGTCCGTCCAGCTTCAGACCGTCCTGCCCCTGCGGGAGCGGCTCAGCGGGCGTAAGGTCCTTCGGGTCTGTGATGTGAATCACCTCGCCGCCCGAAAAACACGCCATCAGGTCGATCGTATGCGCATGCACCTCAAAGCGCCGCGCCGCGTCGGAGCGCAGGGCATAGCGCTTTTCGCGCACCTCATAGGGGATTGCGCTTGGGTCCTGCACAAGCAGGGCACGGCAGACCGCCTCCGCGCCCGGCAGGATCGCTGCGTAGCGCGCGAGCCTGTCGATTCGATCGAGGATCATCGCCTCATCCCCTGCGCGCGCGGTTGAAGTTGATCAGGCAGCCCGCCCTCACGATCTCGCGCTCCGTTTCTGTCAGCGGCTTGAGATAGAGCGTCAGCGGGCGCACCTGTCCCTCGTGCACCGCATAGGCCGCAATTTCGGAAAGATCGCCCTCCAAACGGGCGAGGACATCCGGGATGTAGAGGAAATCCCCAACCTCAAACGCCGGTTCGCCCTTGAGATGGAAGGGGAGCATGCCCCAGTTGATGAGGTTGGAGCGGTAGCGCTTGGTCGCGTAGTCCTCCACGATGTTGGCCAGACCGCCGATCACACGCTGACAGCTCGCCGCCTGCTCGCGTGCCGAGCCATCGCCCGGCCTCTTCGCGTAGATCACCGAGCCGATCTCAACCTCATGAGGATCGACCGCAAGTCCCTCGCGGGCAAGCGCCTGATACGCGGCGGCCAGCGCGGGATCGAGCTTTGCGACGTCCTCTCCCCTCTCCCGGGCGCTCTCCAGGGCGGCGACTGCCTTGCTGCGCCCCACATAGAGGGGATCGCGGCGCGAGAGGGTGAATTCGGCAAGGCCCAGCGGGTTCGAGCGATACGACGCGGTCTCCCCAGAGGGGATCAGCTCGTCGGTCGTCGTCACCGGATCGAGGATCTTGCTGCACACCCGGAGCATTATGTGCTCGCCCAAGGGCGGCAACTCCGGCCAATCCTTGATGTTTGGGCCATAGACGAGCGCCGCTTGGGGCTCGGCCTTCCTGAAGCCCTGATAGACGCGCGCCTGATACGCGCTCGGGTCGAACCGGTAGTCCGGCACCTTTCCAAAGCGATCCGCATAGCGCTCGGCGCTGGTGAGGATGCCGCCATTGGCTGCGGTCGCTGCGATCGAGCGGGCGTCCATCAGCGCGACCGCCGACATCTGGCCGCCGCCCGGCTTGCTGCCCTCGCGGTTTGGGAAGTTGCGCGTCGTGTGGCGGATCGAGAAGCCGTTGTGCGCCGGGGTGTCGCCCGCGCCGAAGCAGGGGCCGCAAAAGGCCGTCCGGATGACCGCGCCCGCCTCCATCAGCTCGGCGATCATCCCCTTGCGCACCAGATCGAGGAAGACCGGCTGGGAGGAGGGGTAGACGGAGAGGGAGAATGCGCCGTTTCCGCACTGCGCACCCCGCAGCATGTTCGCCGCCTCGACGACATTGGTGTAGTTTCCGCCGGAGCAGCCCGCGATGACGCCCTGCTGAACCTGGAAGCCCCGCGGGGTGATCTTATCGAGGAGCGTGTATCCCGCGCGCCCGTCGGCGATGCGATCGGCCTCCTGCTCAACGCCGTGGAGGATGTCGGCGAGGTTGCTCAGGAGCTCGTCCAGCTCGTAGGTGTTGCTCGGATGGAAGGGCAGCGCGATCATCGGCTTCACAGTCGACAGATCGACATGAACGCAGGCGTCGTAATAGGCGACCTTCGCCGGGTCGAGCTTGCGATAGTCCTCGGCGCGCCCGTGCAGGGCCAGGAAGGCCCGCGTATCCTCATCCGTCCGCCAGATCGAGCTCAGGCAGGTCGTCTCCGTCGTCATCACGTCGATGCCATTTCGAAAATCGGTCGTCATCGAGCCGACGCCGGGACCGACAAACTCCATCACGCGATTCTTGACGATGCCCTTTGCGTAGACCGCCCCGATGATCGCCAGGGCGATGTCCTGCGGGCCGACCCAAGGCTGGGGCTTGCCCTCCAGATAGATGGCCACCACGCCCGGATAGGCGACGTCGTAGGTGTCCTCGAGCAGCTGCTTGACCAGCTCTCCCCCGCCTTCGCCGATGGCCATCGTCCCCAGCGCGCCGTAGCGGGTATGGGAGTCGGAACCGAGGATCATCTTGCCGCATCCCGCGTGCATCTCGCGCATGTACTGGTGGATGACCGCGATATGGGGCGGGACGTAGATGCCGCCATACTTCTTGGCGGCGGACAGGCCGAAGAGGTGGTCGTCCTCGTTGATCGTGCCGCCGACCGCGCACAGGGAATTGTGACAGCAGGTTAGCACATAGGGCAGGGGAAAGCGCTCCATGCCGGAGGCCTTCGCGGTCTGCACGATGCCCACGAAGGTGATGTCGTGGCTCGCCATCGCGTCAAAGCGCAGGCGAAGCTGTTCCATGCTCAGGCCCTCGTTGTGGGCCTCCAGGATCCCATAGGCGATCGTTCCCTTGCGCGCCTCCTCCGGGCTTGGTTCCTCGCCCGTCCATGTCCGGACGCGCGCGCCCTCCTGCTCGGGGACAATCTGGGTGCCGTCCAGCAGATAGACGCCGCCTTCATAGAACTTTATCATTGCATTTCACCCTTTCCATGGATCGCTTGTCATCCCATCCTTGCGATGATCCCATTATAGAAGCCGGAAAACCCATTGTAAAATCCGTTTTACGAGATGCCGCCCATTCGTTTTCTCTATGGGGTATCGGTCCCAAAGGCAAATCCAGAAGGCTCAACCCTCCTGAGGCTCGCCGTAGATGCGGCGCAAGGCCGCGCTGGGACGGCCATCCTCGTGGGTGATGAGCGTCGGCAGGATCGTGAGGCCGGGCTTGCCGTGCTTCCTCCCCTCGAGCAGCACGCGCTTGGCGCGCACCTCGGGACCGGAGGACACGCTCCGCAGGCGCTTGGGCTCGATCCGGCAGGCGCGCATCGCGTCCGTCAGCCGGAGAAGCCCCTCCGCCGGGAAGACCATGCACAGGCGGCCTCCGCTTCGCAAGAGCTTTCCGCAGGCGGCGATCCACGCTTCAATCGGGAGCGTCGTCTCGCTTCCTCGAGCCAGCGCGCGCTCGGCGTTGGGGCTGGTGAGCCCCTGCCCCGCCTGCAGATAGGGCGGATTGGTCACCACCAAGTCCGCCCACTCACACCCCAGCGTGCGCCAGGCGCCTTCCAAATCCAGCGCATGCACCCGAACGCGCTCGGACAGGCCGTTATAGGCCACGCTGCGTCGGGCAAGCGCCGCAGCTTGTTCTCGGAGCTCGATCGCGTCGAGCGTGATGCTGGGGACGCGCGCGGCGAGCAGGATGGCGATCACGCCCGTTCCGCTGCCCGCATCCACGACGCGCTCCCGCGTCCTGGCCCGGCAAAAGTCCGCCAGCAACACCGCGTCCGTGCCAAAGCGGAAGCCCTCGCGCTGCTGGAAGATCCGATAGCCCGCGCGCTGCAGATCGTCGAGCGTCTCTGTGTCTCGTTTGTCCATCTCACTCCTCCAGCCTGCGCACATAGCTGCCCGAGACATAGCCCTCGTAGGATCCCCATCGGACGCGCAAAAAACCGTTTTCCGCCTCGCCGAGCACGTCGACCACCGTGCCCAGCGGCAGGACGAAGAGCACGCTGCTCCCCGCCTTGGGCGCGAGGCGCAGATTCAGCCCATTGTCGCTCAGAACCATCGCCCGCGCGGGCTGAGCGCTCGCTTGAGGCGCAGGGGTCGCCGTGCCTTGGGGCACGAGCGCCGCGTCTTCGACGTATCCCGAAAGCGCGCCGAGGCGCACCGGCGTATATCCCCCGAGGGACGCGCCCATGCGTTGCACCCGCATGCCGCAGGCCAGGTGCGTGATCTTGTCCGCATCCATCGAAGGCGCATCCAGCAGGTCCGCCCCCTCCTCCGGAAGGATGGTCGCAGGGCCTTGTGAGCGATCTGCCTGCCCCTCGTCCGTCGCGAGCGCGCGCGCTTGGGGGATGGCGGCGTTCCCGTGCTCGAAGGTCAGGTACTCCGAGGAGGCGTATCCCTCCAGATCGCCATAGCGCACGCGCGCGAACGCCCCTTCACGGCTGAGCACCGTGAGGCGCGCACCGTCCGGCATGACGGCCAGCACAGGCGCATCTGTCCTCCCCGAGGCGCGGAGCATCAGCCCGGACGGGGCGTGAACCAGCGCCTTTTCTTCCCGCGCCGTCTGAACCGGTTCCGGGGTGGACGGACTCTGTGCCGCGGGGGCGGTCAGGTGCACCGTCCCTTGCAGGACATAGCCCGCGATGCCCCCGAGCGCCACCGGCAAATACCCCTGCGTGGGCGCGCCGGCAATCCTCAGCGCCGTGCCCTGGGGAAGATGCACATAGACGAAGGCGGTCGCCTTGGCATCGGCAAGAAGATCCGTCCCCTCCTGCGCCGTGACCCTCGCCTCCATGCCCGCCTCGATCATCGGCATGGCAGAAGGCGGCTGCCCGCCTTCGGGGACGATATACCGGGCATCGGCAAAGCCGACCGTCTCGCCGAATCGGACGCAGCGCCAGTCGCCCAGATCGGCCAGCAGGGAAACCAGGTCCCCATCGCGCAGATTGCCGATGATCTGCGCCCCCAGAGAGGGTGCGGCACGCAGATTGAGCGAGAACGACGGATCGGGCAGGGAGATGCGCGCCGGGCGCTCCCCGTCTTGCGGTGCTTCCTCGGCAACAGCCGTGCGCAAGAGGGCGCGCTCGCAGTAGCCCGTCAGCGTGCCGCGCTGGACGAGCGCCCAGTCCTGCAATTCGCGCAGGAGCGTCAGCCCCGCCCCCGCGTCGACCTTGGTCACGATGGCCGCGCTGTTCTCCGGCGCGGCACGCAGCAGCACGCTGCCCAGGGGATTTTCCGGGGAGGCGAGCACCCGCGCACTGCCCAGAGCCTGCTCTTGCGCGGATTGCGGCTCGCCCAGCGCGCCGAGGATGCTCCGGGAGAGGTCGTAGCGTTCCAGCCGCACCTGCGGATAGTAGAAGCCGAGGATCTCTTTCAGCCCCATGCCGGCCTTTGCCATCTGCTCAGCGCCGCGCTGGCTGAGGCCGACCCCGTGTCCCATACGCCTGGCCACGAGGCGGAAGCCCTCGTCCGTCTGCTCGACGAAGAGCACTTCATTTTCGGTCAGGTTGATCGAAAGGCCCGCAAGTGGCTCGACCTCGGCAAAATAGTCGAGGGTCAACTCGACCTCCCCCGCCTCCGCCGTCCTCAGGCGCACGCGCACCGTGCGATAGACGCGAGAGTCGGCGCCAAACTTCGGATCCTCGAGCGAGACGGAGAGAATCCGCTGGAGCTTCACCGTCTTCTTGCCCGCCTGTGCTGCGGCCTTGCTGCGAAGAAGCTCTGTGAGTTCCTCTCGATCCGTCCGCCCGCCGCGATGGAAGAAGACGCTGCGCGTGGCCGAAGCGGGATTGGCCAGATCATAGGGGTCGTCGCGCAGGGCGGAGGCGCGCCCTTTGCCGCCCCAGGCGTTGACCTCGTTTTCGATCTGACCGCCATTGCTCGCGCTGTAGTATCCGGGCATGAGCCCGCCGTCCACGATGCCCACAAGCCCCGCAGACACTTCGACCGCCTCTTTCGCGCGCGCCAACTGGGAAGGCGTGCCGCAGTAGACCTGATCCGCCGTCGTATCGACCAGGTCGTAGCGGCGCATCCCCAGCCCCATCTTGCCAAGGGCGTAGCTCCTTGCCGCCACGGCCTGCGCTTCAAGCGCCGCGGGCGGGAACCCGTCGTCCATCTCATAGGGCACGACGCCCAGCAGATAGTCCTCGATGTACAGATGGAGCACCGCCTCGACGCCCGCCTGCCCGGCCGTGAGCTCGAGATCGCCGGGGAAGAGATTGGCGGGAATCCGCGCCTCGCGGATGCGAAGCCCGTTTTCGCCCGGGGCGATGTGCCGACGCAAGGTGATCGTTTTGCCCTCCGCCTTGGTGCCGCGGCTGGATTCGAGCGAAAGCCCCTTAGCGCCGGGGCGGACGTGGAGCACCTCGCCGTAGGAGAGCGCTGCCCCGTCGGCGCCGAGCGTGTAGCTGCCCGCGACCTCGACGTGGATCGCTTCGGGCGGGAGCGTCGTCAGGCAGACCCTGAGCATCCCGGAGCGCTCCTGCGCCCCGGCCGGACAGAGGAACGCCCCAACAAGGAGCAACGCCGCCAAAAATCCACGTCTTCTCATGGTCTGCCTCCTGGTATTTCGTGCCCTCATCATAGCGTATCGCGCCGGGCCTTGCAAGCAAAATGATTCGGGCCGCACGAGGAGGCCGGAGCATATAAAAAAGCCCCCCTGACGAGCAGGGGGGCGCATGGAGCGGTAGACGAGATTCGGACTCGCGACATCCACCTTGGCAAGGTGGCACTCTACCACTGAGCTACTACCGCGCAGGACAGACTATACCGTAAATACGGCCGATTGTCAAGCGCGATTTTTCGCTTTGAATGCCTTTGGAGAAAAACGGTTCACATCGCGCGCAGCGCGTCGATCGGGTTGAGCCGGCTCGCCTTGCGCGCGGGCGCCCAGCCAAAGAAAATGCCGACCGCGGCGGAGAACCCGACGCCCAGGGAGACCGCGCCCCAGGAGAGCACGAAATCCGCGCTGAGCAGTTTGGCCAGGCCAAAGGATACGCCAAGGCCCAGCAGGATGCCCGCGACGCCACCCATCAGGGAGAGCAGGAAGCTCTCGATCAAAAACTGGAGCTGGATCTGCCAGGGCATCGCGCCCAAGGCCTTCTTCAGGCCGATCTCCATCGTGCGCTCGGTGACCGTGGTGAGCATCATGTTCATGATGCCGATGCCGCCGACGACCAGGGCGATGCTCGCGATGCCCGCCAGCATGGTGCTCATCATGCCGAGCATGTCCTCCATCGACTTCTGGATGGATTCCATGGAGGTGATCGCGTAGGCATCCTCCTCATAGCTGAACATCGGATCCAGCGCCTCCTCGACTGCCCGCTGCGCCTGGGCGCTCTGGATCCCTTCGGACATGTAGGCCGTGAAGCCCGAGACGACGTTGGTCGAGTTGAGGCGCATCGCCGTGGTATACGGGATGATTACGTCAGCCGTTCCGCCCATCAAAGAGGCGATGCTCGTGTCCTTCTCCGCGTCGAAGAGGCCCACGATCGTAAAAGGCAGCCCATCCACATAGACCGTCTCGTCCAGCGGATCGCGGGCAAAGAAGAGCTCCTTCACGACGTCCTCGCTCACCATGCAGACCCAGGTTCGATCCCGGTCGTCCAGCGCGTTCAGAAGCCTGCCGCGAAGCAGCAAGTCCTTGGTGATGCGTCCGTAGTAGGCATTTTTTCCGGAGACGTTCATCGCGTCCTCGGAGATCCTTCCGTCGTAGACCAGGTGCGCCCGGGTCGAGATCGTCGGGATCGTTCCAGCGATCTGGGGAAGCCCCTCGATGGTCGCCAGTTCCTCCGTGGTAATGCCGCGCTTTTCCTCCGTGCCCGAGAGGCTGATGGTCAGCGCATTGGCGCCCAAGTCCTCGAACATCGAGGTCAGCGAGCCCGATACGCTCTTGACCGTCGAGATGAGCGTGATGACCGCCATGACGCCGATCATGATGCCCAGCATCGTGAGGAAGGAACGCGTCTTGTTGCCGACGATGTTGTCGATCGACATGACCACGTTCTCCTGGATCATGATCAGGGTGCTTTTGACGCGCTTAAGCATCGCTCGGCTGCCCCCCTTCCAGGATCTCCCCATCGACGATGCGCACAACGCGGCGCGCCTTGGCCGCGATGTTCATGTCGTGGGTGATCATGATGATCGTGCGCCCCTCGTCGCTGAGGATGCGAAAGAGCTCCATGATCTGCCGGCCGGTCTTCTGGTCGAGCGCGCCCGTCGGCTCGTCGGCCAGCAGGATCGTGGGATTCGTGACCATCGCCCGCGCAATGGCGACCCGCTGGCACTGGCCGCCGGAGAGCTGATTGGGATAGTGATCCATGCGGTCCTGAAGCCCGACACGCTCGAGCATCTCCATCGCCATCTGCCGCCGCCGACGGGGATCGACCCCAGCGTAGATCAGGGGAAGCTCGACGTTCTTGCGTGCGCTCAGGCGCGAGAGCAGCTGGTGGTTTTGAAAGATGAAGCCGATCTCCCGATTGCGAACGCGCGCCAGCTCCGCCTCGTCCATCTCGTTTACCGCGCGCCCGCGCAGCACATAGGACCCCCGCGTGGGGGTGTCCAGGCAGCCGATGATGTTCATCAGGGTCGACTTGCCGCTGCCCGACGGCCCCAGGATGGAGAGATACTCCCCCTCCTCGAGGGTGAGGTGGATCCCTTTTAAGATGGGGCTGACCGCGCCGCCGACCAGGTATTCCTTGTCGATGCCGGTCATCTGGAAGAAGGTGTCCGCGCCCATCACCAGCCTCCGTCCGGATGGCCGGATGGCCTGCCCCGGTTTGGCCGATCGCGCCCGGAATCCCCCTGATTCGGCGCGTCGACAAAGAACTCGGCCTGGGGCATCATCCGCCCCTTGTCCTCGGCATAGACCACGTCGCCCTGGGAAAGCCCGTTTCTGATCTCGACGAGGGCCCCGTTGCTCACGCCCGCCTCGACGTTCACGCGCTCATAGCTGCCATCGGGCAGGAGCCGAAGGACATAGGGCAGGTTGCGCTCGTCAAAGGACAGCGCGTCCGCGCGCAGGACGACGACATCACGTGCCTCCTCCCTGGGGATGGAGACGCTCGCCTGCATGCCGGGGAAGACCTTCATCCCCTCGGGGATGTCGACATAAGCGGTCGCCGTGAAGTAGGCGACGTTGTAGCTGGCGGTCGAAACGTAGTTGATCGTGTCGATGGAAGCATGCAGCTTCTCCCCCGTTGCGGTGATCGTGATCTCGCAGTCCTGCCCCACCTCGACGTTGGCGATGTCGTACTCGTCGATGCGCATCTGTACCTTCATGTGCTGCAAGTCCGCGATCTGCAGGAGGGTCTGCCCCGCCGTCACCGCGTCGTCCTTCTTGAGCTCCAGGACGTTGACCGTCCCCTCGAGGTCAGCGCTGATCGTGCCGTCGGAGAGGCGGAGCAGGCGCTGATCCTTCTTCACCCGCTCGCCCACCTGGACATAGAGGGCGCGCACGGTCGCATCGCCGGAGGCGGTGTAGGTGCGGCTGTCCACCAGGGCCATCGTGCCGGGGAAGCTGAGCGCATTGGAGATCGTACCCACTTCGGCCGTATAGGGCACGTAGTTCGGCTTGGCCGCCGACCGATATCCCTTCAAGAGGCCCACGCCAATGCAAACCGCAAGCATCAGGACGATCAGCCCCAGGATCTTCTTGCCGCGCTTCTTCTTTTTTGGTTGCTTTTCTATCATAATCCTCCCTGCCGCACGCGCGTTTTGTCGGGATTCCCTTGCGGCGCGACGCCTTCTATCATGATAGCAAACGCTGTCAAGAGGCACAGATGGGCGCAAGTGATAGAAAGAAAATGGGCGAGGAAGCACCCGAAACTTTACTGGAGCGTAAAATCCGCGAGTACTGGTTGATCCGTATTCCTGGGCGCGATCCCAATGGGGTCATGGCGCTTTTGATTCTCTCCGTTGCCGATACGCAGAACACTGGGATGACATTTTTAAGACGATTACGACAGACAACGGATCCGAGTTTTCCATGCTCAGTGAACTGGAGAACCTGAGCCAATCGCTTGTCTACTTCGCTCACCCTTACGCCTCCTGCGAGAAAGGCTCTATCGAAAGACACAATGGACTGTTACGCCGCTTTATTCCTAAGGGCAGGCGCATCGACAGTTTATCTGATGGTTGATTGTAAAATCAAGTTGAACATGTAAAAGAGAAAGCCCATAGGGGGAACTCTCTGGTAGAATGATAAGCGACAAACCCACATTCACAGGAGAGGGCACTATGGACTACAAGAAGGATAGCACAAAAGAGCGCAAGAAGGGAGAACACCTTTTTTATGAGCACCGAATTGTGATCCAGACTCGACTGAAAGATGGATGGTCTGCCAATCGCATTGCCAAAGAAATCGGCTGCGCATCCAATACGGTGCGCAATGAAATCAAACGTGGAACAGTGCCACTCTACAATGGAAAGGTCTTGCGATACAAAGCCTATGCCGGGCAACAAGCTTACGTGCTTATCTACACTTTGGCTGGCTGATCTCGCTCAACTACCTGCGTTCAACTTGACATTGAAATTTACGACGCAAAAAGAATCCCCAGAAAGCGTTCTTGCTCTCTGAGGATTTGGCGCAGAAGGAGGGATTTGAACCCTCGCGTCCCTTCACGGAACCTACTCCCTTAGCAGGGGAGCCCCTTCGGCCACTTGGGTACTTCTGCAGGGCCGGGACAGAAATGGCGGAGAGAGAGGGATTCGAACCCCCGGTACCTCTCGGTATCACTGGTTTTCAAGACCAGCGCCATAAACCACTCGGCCATCTCTCCTAACCAGTGAGAATAATTATAGGCCGAGGCTGCCCCTTTGTCAAGAAGAAATTGTTTAAAAGAACGATTTAGGGATGCACCAGCGTGCCCATCGGATCGCCCTGGATGACGCGCAGGATGTTCTCCGGATCGTCGAGGCCGAAGACGCGGATACAGGGAACGCGGTTCTCGCGGCAGATCGTGATCGCGGAGGCGTCCATGACCTTCAGGTCGCGCTCCATGACCTCGTGATAGGTCAGGTCGGGCAGGAGCTTGGCCGAGGGATTGACGCGCGGGTCGCTGTCGTAGACGCCATCGACGTTCTTGGCCAGCAGAATCGCGTCGGCGCCGATCTCAACCGCGCGCAGCGCGGCCGCGGTGTCGGTGGAGAAGAAGGGATTGCCCGTGCCGCAGGCGAAGATCACCACGCGCCCCTTCTCCAGATGGCGAACGGCGCGGCGATAGGTGTAGGCTTCGCAGAAGCGATTCATCTCCACGGCGGACATGACGCGGCTGGGGATGCCGAGGCGCTCGACGGCGTCTTGCATGGCGATGCTGTTGATCGCCGTGCCCAGCATGCCCATGTGGTCGGCGTTGATGGGCGTCATCTTGGCCGCGGGGCCCTGACGTCCACGCCAGATGTTGCCCGCGCCGATGACCAGCGCGATCTGCGTTCCGGTCTCGTGGAGCTTGGCGAGCACCCCGGCCACGCGGTCGATCTGTTCGAAGTCGAAGAGCCTTCCCTGCTCGCCCAGCGCCTCGCCGCTGAGCTTGATCAGTACGCGATGATAGGCTTTCATGCCTTTCCCTCCCTTTAAAAAAGGACATGCGATGCATGTCCTTTGGTGGATCAGTTCTTCATCTTGGCCTGTTCGGCAGCGATGTCGGCCGCCAGGTCGTCATGGCGCTTCTCGAGGCCCTCGCCGCGCTCGAAGCGAACGAAGCGAACGACGTCGGCCTTGCCGCCGAGCATCTTGGTGATCGTGATGCTCGGATCCTTGACGAAGGGCTGCTCGAGCAGGCAGATCTCCTTGTAGTACTTCTCGATGCGGCCGTCGACCATGCGCTCGACGATCTTGGCGGGCTTGCCCTCGCCCAGCGCCTGCTGGGTCGCGATCTCGCGCTCCTTAGCCAGCACGTCGGGATCGACCTCTTCGCGACGCACATACTGGGGATGCGCGGCAGCGATCTGCAGGGTCAGATCGTGGCTGAAGGCACGGATCTCGTCGGTCGCCTCCTGGCAGGAGAGCTGCACCATGACGCCGATCTTGCCGCCCATGTGGACGTAGGTATCGACCAGGCCGCAGCCCGCTTCATAGCGCTCGAAGCGGCGCAGGCTGATCTTCTCGCCGATGGAGGCGGTCGCCTCGCCGATCAGGTCGCTGACGCTCTTGCTGGGATCCGCGTGGAAGGGCTGAGCCATGAGCGCATCAACGTCGGCCGGAGCGGCCACGGCGATCTGACGCGCAAAGTCGCGGCAGAGCGTCTTGAAGCGGTCGGTGTTGGCGACAAAGTCGGTTTCGCAGTTGACCTCGACCACGACGCCCACGCCGTTCTCATCGACATACGCGTCGACCATGCCCTCGGCGGCGATGCGGCCGGCCTTCTTCGCGGCGGCCGCCAGGCCCTTCTCGCGAAGGTAGTCGATCGCCTTTTCGATGTCGCCGTCGCACTCGACAAGCGCCTTCTTGCAATCCATCATGCCCGCGCCGGTACGCTCACGGAGCTCCTTGACGAGGGCCGCAGTAATGTTGGCCATGTTGAATTCCTCCTGGTCGATGTCGATTAGGCGACGGTGTCAGACTGTTCGCCCTGCTTGCCCTCGAGCACGGCGTCGGCCATCTTGCCGGCGATCAGCTTGACCGCGCGGATGGCGTCGTCGTTGCCCGGGATGACGTAGTCGATCAGGTCGGGGTCACAGTTGGTGTCGACGATCGCGACGATCGGGATGCCCAGCGCACGCGCCTCGGCGACCGCGATGCACTCCTTGCGGGGATCGACGACGAACATGCAGCCGGGGAGATTCTTCATCTCGCGGATGCCGCCCAGGTTGGCCAGGAGCTTGTCGCGCTCGGCGTTGAGCTTGATGACTTCCTTCTTGGGCAGGACCTCGAAGTCGCCGCGCTGCTCCATCGCGTCAATCGCGTTGAGGCGGGCGATTCTCGTCTTGATGGTGCGGAAGTTGGTCAGCATGCCGCCCAGCCAGCGGTTGTTGACGTAGAACATGTTGCAGCGCTTCGCTTCGGCCTCGATGGACTCCTGCGCCTGCTTCTTGGTGCCCACGAACAGGACGCTCTTGCCCTGCATCGCGAGATCGCGCACAAAGGAATAGGCGTCGTCGATCTTGCGGACGGTCTTCTGCAGGTCGATGATGTAGATGCCGTTGCGCTCGGTGAAGATGTACGGGGCCATCTTCGGGTTCCAGCGACGGGTCTGATGGCCGAAATGTACGCCGGCCTCCAGAAGCTGCTTCATGGAAATGACTGCCATTGGGGTATTCCTCCTTTTTTTAAACCCTCCCCGCGCCCTTTGTCGCTGTGGACCGCAAGCGGCAGGCACAGCAAACAGACGCGAGTGCGTTTTCCGAGACATTTTACCACAACGAAGGGTTGCTTTCAAGCCCTATCTTGCGAAAAAACGCGTCTTTTTCCGCCACAGATGCCGCTTTTCAGGCCTCTGCTGTGAGCTCGCCCTCCCCTTCTCGCACGATGCGGTGCAGAATCGAGAGATACGCCTCCCCCAGCTTGGTTGGGCGGTAGGCGCGATGGGTGATGACGCCGATGCGAATGAGCTCGTCGACCTCCAGCGGGATGGACACGATCTCATCGCCGCGCAGATAGGAGGGACACATGCCCGAGGAGATCGTGTAGCCCTGCGTGCCGACCATCAGGTTGATGATCGCGCTCTTATCGGTCACGCGGATGTTCTTGCGGTGGCTGAGCGCGGGCAGGATCTCCTCGGAGAAGTAGAGCGCGTTTTGCTCGCCCTGCTCATAGGTCAGGCAGGGCAAATTTTCCAGATCGGAGAGGCTGACGCGCTCGCGGCTTGCCAGGGGATTGCCTCGCCCCACGAAGATGTGCGGCCGGGCGGTAAAGAGCTCGGAGAAGACGAGGCTCGATTCGCCAAGCATGCGCAGGATCACCGCCTCGTTGAAGCTGGAGAGGTAGATGACGCCCATCTCGCTGCGCATCTTCGCCACGTCGCTGATCGCGTCCACCGTCTTTCCCTCGCGCAGCGTGAAGTCGTAGGCCTCGCCTGCGTAGGTCCGCACGAGCTCCACAAAGGCGCTGGAGGTGAAGGAGTAATGCTGGGTCGAGACGGCGAAGCGGCGCTTGGGCGTGGCGTGGGCGATGTATCGGTCCTCGATGAGCGCGGTTTGCTGCACGATCTGGCGCGCATAGCCCAGAAATTCGGCGCCTTCCGGCGTCAGCCGGATGCCGCGGCTGGAGCGCAGAAAGATCGTCGTGCCGATCTCCGTCTCCAGTTCCCGCACGGCGGCGGACAGGCTGGGCTGGGAGATGAAGAGGGATTTGGCCGCTTCGGTGATCGAGCCGCGCTCGGCGACCTCGACGACGTAGCGCAATTGCTGTAGGGTCATGGCGCTCCTCCTGGGCGTACTTTGCCTGAAAGTATACCAAGCCCCCGCGAGGAGCGCAAGCTTTTTATAGATTCAGGCTATGGCTAACGATACTCTTTTCGTTCTTGCCTATGTGATTCGGCTATGCTATGATACGCCCATCGCCGAGGTGAACCCCCAAACAGAATCCACATAAGGAGAACAAACGCATGAAGAAGATCATCGTCCTGGCCCTGACCGCCGCCCTGGCGCTGGCCGCCGTATCCGGACTTGCCCTTTCCGTCGCGCTCCCCAACGACACCACCAACGAAGCCCGAGCGCTCCTGCTGCTGCAGGCGGAGGGCTATCTCACCCTCAAGGAGGGTGCGGACATCACCGCGACCATCGCCGACATCGCCGAAAACCCGAACAACCTGGAGTTCCAGGAGGTCGAGGCGGCGATGGTGCCCAACATCCTGGCGGACGTCGACTTTGCGATCATCAACAACAACTACGCGCTGGACGCCGGCCTCAACCCCGCCAAAGACAGCCTGCTGATCGAGTCCGCCTCCTCCCCCTACGTCAACGTCGTCTCCGTGCGGGAGGGCAATGAGTCCGCTCCGGCCACCCTCGCGCTGATCGCCGCGGTCACCTCGCAGCAGGTCGCCGATTACCTCGCCGCCACCTATCCCGACGGCTCCGTCCTCTCCGTCGTCGAGCAGCCCACCGACGGCTATGACGCCGCGGTCGACTACGCCGCCCTCGCCGGGACGACGATCTCCATCGCCGCCTCTCCCACCCCCCACGCGCAGATCCTCGCGATCGCCAAGCAGATCCTGGCCGAGCGCGACATCACGCTGGAGATCGTCGAGTTCTCCGACTACGTGCAGCCGAACATGGTCGTCGAGGCGGGCGAGATCTACGCGAACTACTTTGCGCACATCCCCTATCAGGAGAACTTCAACCAGGAAAACGGCACTCATCTGGTGAACGTTGCCGGCGTGCACGTCGAGCCGATGGCGCTCTACGGCGGCAAGACCGCAGATCTGAGCGTGCTGACCAAGTAAGCCCCGCTTTCCTCGCCGGCCTGCGGCTCTGCCGCCGGCCGGCTTCCCTGTTGTTTTGGAGGAGTCCGATGATCGAACTGCGAAACCTATCCAAGAGCTTCCAGACCGCCGAAGGGCCGGTCTACGCCCTGCAACGCATCAACCTCACGGTCAACGACGGCGACATCTACGGCATCATCGGGATGAGCGGCGCCGGAAAGAGCACGCTGGTGCGCTGCATCAACATGCTCGAGCGTCCCTCCGAGGGCGCTGTCCTGCTCGACGGACAGAATCTGGGCACGCTCTCAGGCCGCGAGCTGCGCGCCGTGCGCCACAAGGTCACGATGATCTTCCAGTCGTTCAACTTGCTCATGCAGCGCAATTGCCTGCGCAACATCATGCTCCCCCTGAAGCTTCAGGGCGTGCCCAAGCGCGAGGCCGAGGCGCGCGCCCGGGAGCTGCTTGAAATCGTCAGCCTGCCCGACAAGGCCGGGGCGTTTCCCGCGCAGCTCTCCGGCGGCCAGCAGCAGCGCATCGCCATCGCCCGCGCGCTGGCGACCAACCCGCGCGTGCTGCTGTGCGACGAGGCGACCTCCGCGCTCGACCCCAAGACGACCCACACGATCCTCGATCTCATCCGCTCGATCAACGAGAAGATGGGCATCACGGTCATCGTCATCACCCACCAGATGAGCGTCGTCCAGGAGATCTGCAATCGGGTCGCGATCCTCGAAAACGGCGCGGTCGTCGAGGCAGGCGAGGTCGCCAAGGTCTTCACCCACCCCAAGGCCTCCGCGACCCAGGCGCTGGTCTATCCCGAGATGGCCAGCAACGTCATCCTGCCCCCGGGCGAGCAGCACATCCGCATCACCTTCAATGGCACGGAAGCGGCCAGCAAGCCCCTGCTGGCGAACATGGCCATGGAGCTGAAGATCCCCGCGAGCGTGCACACCGCGTCCATGCGCAGCATCAACGGCAAATCCTACGGCTACATGCTCGTAGAGATCCCCGGCGGCCCGGACGCGCTGGCGCGAGCCCTGACCTATCTCAAGGCGCAGAAGGACATCCTGGTGCAGGTCGCCGGGCACTACGGAGAGGAGGATGACGCATGAACTTTGCCAACGCCTTTACCCCTGAAAAGCTGACAGAGGCCTGGGAGATCGTCCTGCGCGACTTCCCGCTTGCCATCTGGGATACGCTCTATGTCACGATCCTCTCGACCCTCTTCTCGATCCTCATCGGGCTTCCCCTGGGCATGATCCTGGTCGCCTGCGACGAAAAGGGCATCCGTCCCTGGCCCAAGCCAGTCATGAAGTTTGTCAACGTCGTGATCAACTTCCTGCGCTCGGTTCCCTTCCTGATCCTGATCGTCATGGTCATCCCGATCACCCGGCTGATCGTGGGCACCTCGGTGGGCACCGTCGCCTCCATCGTCCCGCTGGTCATCGCCGCCTTCCCCTTTGTGGCGCGCCTGGTCGAGGGCAGCCTGCGCGAGGTCAGCCCAAACATCATCGAGATGGCCCAGTCGATCGGCGCGACGCCGCTGCAGATCCTCTTCCGGATCATGCTTCCGGAGAGCGTGCCCAGCCTGCTGCACAATTTTACCCTCGCCATCACGACGATCATGGGCTATACCGCGATGAGCGGCGCGATCGGCGGCGGCGGCATCGGCAAGATCGCCATCATGATCGGCTACAACCGCTACAAATACGCCGTGCTCTACGCCGCGGTCGTCGTGCTGGTGCTCCTCGTGCAGCTCTTCCAGAGCCTGGGCACCTGGATGGCCATCAAATCCGACAAACGCCTGAGACACTGATTGAACAAGCAAATACAGCAAAGCCCCGCTTGGAAATCCCAAGCGGGGCTTGTGGTGTACTCGACAGGAGTCGAACCTGCGGCCTTCAGAGTCGGAGTCTGACGCTCTATCCAACTGAGCTACGAGTACATACGAGTTGTATTATACCCATTTGGAGTCCATCCGTCAAGAATTTAGAAGAAAAAGCTTCCAAAGCGCAGTCGCGCCGGAAAGAAATGGATCTCGGCTTGTGTAGTGCGTCTCCCGACCCTTCGTGCAGGGCGCGCAGCATCGCGTTTGGGGCTTCTCAGAGAATGGATTTCGTTTTATAATACGATGACCGTTTTTCTGAGCGAAAGGAGTCCCTATGGCCTTATTTTTTGAGTTCGCGATCCTGCTGGGCTTCAGCCTCGTCGGAGAGGCGCTCCAGGCGCTGATCCCCCTGCCCATTCCGGCGAGCATCTACGGGACGCTGCTCCTGCTGCTCGCCCTGCAAGCCGGATGGCTGCCCGCTCGTGCGATCCGCAGGGCCGCGACCTTCCTGCTGGCGATCCTCCCCGCGCTCTTCATCCCCGCGGGCGTAGGCCTGCGAGATAGCTTCTCGCTGATCGCGCCGCGTTTGCTCCCCTATCTCGTGCTCATCGTCGCAAGCACCCTGGCGGTGATGGCCGTCTCGGGCCGGACGGTGCAGGCCCTTCGCAAGAGGGAGAATCAGGAGGCCGATCGATGAACGCATTTGTCGCGCAATCCGCCGTCTTCGGCGTGCTCCTGTGTCTGTCCACCTATGCGCTGGGCACGGCCGTACAGCGCCGCTTTCCCTCCCCGCTGACCAACCCGCTGATCCTCTCCATCGCCCTGTGCATCGGGATTCTCTCGCTGCTTCGCATCGAGACGGCGCAATTCATGCTCTCGGCCTCCTGGCTCTCGCGCCTGCTGACCCCGGCCACGATCGCCCTGGCGCTCCCCCTGCACGAGCAGATGGCGCTCCTGCGGCGCAACCCGCGCGCGGTTTTGGTTGGTATCGGGTCAGGCGTGGCCGCCTCCTTTGCGACCATTTTGATCGGGGCGATGCTCTTTGGGTTTACGCGCGCGGAGCTCTTTACCTTCCTGCCCAAGTCGATCACGACCGCCATCGGCATGGATCTCTCGGCGCAGACTGGCGGCATCGTCTCGCTGACCGTCGCCGCGATCATCCTGACGGGAAATTTGGGCAACGCGATCGCCATCCCCTTCCTCCGCCTGCTCCGGGTGACCGACCCGATCGCGCAGGGCATCGCCCTGGGCACCTCGTCCCACGCGATCGGGACGGTGAAGGCGATGGAAATGGGCGAAATTCAGGGAGCGATGAGCAGCCTGTCCATCGTCATCGCGGGACTGATGACCGCCCTGGCCGTGACGCTCCTCTCTCTCCTTCTTCCGGCATAATCCCCTATCTGAAAAAGTCCGCCGAGCGGCGGGCTTTTCTTGTTCTTGCTTATTCTGCTCATCCATTGCCCTCGTCCGGTCCGGCACTGCTGAGCACCGTACCGTTGCGCGCGTTCACGTCGACATTCCAAACCTCCCCGCCCTGATCCTCATCCCAGAAGCGAATCGTCCAGAAGGGATCCCGGATGCCGTAGGCGTAATACGCGGAGGTGTAGTAGGCGTAGTGGATCTCGAAGTTGCGCAGGTCCCTGCGGCGCTGGCCGTAGCGCTGGATGATCTCGCGCACGGCCATCTCGGTCGCATGGTTCAGGCTGAGCACGCCGGAAAACGGCGGAATCCCATCGTCGGTCGGGATGGCCCAATAGGTCAGCGTCACGCCGTCCGCCCGGGGAAGCGTGATCGTCTGGCCAGCACGGGTGCCCGTGGGATTCGAGACGCCTGTAGAGGCTGCGGGGTGGGACACCCGCCGGGTGACCTCTAGGTCGTCCTGCGGCAGATACACGAGCTTGTCCTTGTAGAGCGCGGGCACCCATCCGTCCTCGGGCCAGCCGATCGTCAGCGTCTCGCCCTTTGGGATGTCCGCGCCCTTTGCCCAGGAGGCATCCGGCCCCGTGTGCGGCGTGGTGCGCCGGATCGTGACGGCGGTTCCGCTGCCGCTCTCAAACAGGAGCTCGATCTCCCGGGACGTCCAGACCTCGGCATCCATCGGGATAAAGGCGCTCGCCTGGCGCAGATTGACGATGTAAAAGTCGCTGTATGTACCCACGACCTCGAGCTTTGTATAGGTGTCCAGCGATCCGACGAGCTTTGCGCTTCGGGTGGGCGCGGCATAAGCGGGCATATTTCCGCGGCGCAGGATCAGGCTCAGGGGCTGCACGACGATGTATTGGCGCTGGACATAGCCCTCGACGGCCCCGCTTTTTTGCCCGGCGCGCACGTAGACCCATCTCTCGTCGCCGTCGTCCAGGACGGTAAGCACCTCGCCGTTGGTCGCGGAGCCCAGCTTCGAGGAGCCCGTGCTCTTTTCCTTGCGGATGGACACATTCTTGGAGATGACGACCGCCTCTGCACGATGCGCCGAGCTGCCCAGATAATCCCCCGTCGCGTATCCTCCGCCCGCACCGTCTGCCAAAGCCGCGGAAAGGAACAGCAGGGCCGTGAACAAGAGCGCAAACATCCTCGTTTTCACAACGCATCCCCCTCTTCTCTTCTCATTGCCCATAAGACGGGCCAAGCGGTCCATTTTATCCGCTCGGTTGTAAAATCCCCGAAGCCCTGCTATACTGCAGAGGATGAAAACGGAAAGGAAGGTCAGGGCGATGGACAAAAGGCCGATCGGCATCATGGACTCCGGCGTCGGCGGGCTGAGCGCCGTGCGCGCCCTGCTCCGGGCACGCCCGGAGGAATCCTTTTGCTATTTGGGCGATGAAGCGCACATGCCCTACGGGGTGCTGGACCACGACACGCTGGTGCGCTATGGCCTCGCCAACCTGCATTTTCTCCTCCGCCAAGACGTCAAAGCCGTGCTCACCGCCTGCGGAACGCTGAGCGCAGAGGCGCTGGACATCCTCTCTGCGCATTGTCCGGTTCCGATCCTGGGTGTCATCGACGCCGCCGCGCGGGAGGCCGCCAGGATCACGCAGTCAAAGCGCGTGGGCATCATTGGGACGCGTGTGACGATCGAAAACGGCGCCTTCGAGCGTCGGATTGCTTCGGAGGATCCCGCGATCCAGACCCTGGGCATCGCCTGTCCCCAGCTGGTCATCCTAGCTGAGCAGGGGCATCTCTCCCCGGAGGATTCCCTTCTCCAGGAGGCGACAGAGGGTTACCTCTCCCCCATCCGCGCGTTCGGGGCAGACACGCTGATCCTGGGATGCACGCATTTTTCGGTGCTCCGGGACGCCTTGCAGGCGCTCTTGCCGGGCGTCACGCTCGTCGACGCGAGCGCCGCCGCCGTCTCCGCGCTGCTGACCGTTCTCGGGTCGGAAGATCTGCTCGCCCCGGATGGAATACAAGGGCGGGGGCGCGTCTGTGTCACCGCCGGCGCGCAGGGCTTTACAGACATCGCCGAGCGCTTCATCGGCTCCGATTTTTCCTTCCCCGTGGAGACCGTCACACTCTGAATTTACCGCCCCTCCGGGGGCCTTTTCTTTTTGTCCCGGCCGAGAATCAGGCGGGCGATCGGCCGCTCGAAGCCGTAGGTCAGCGCAGCGGCAAGGAGGAGCGCCCCAAGCCAGACCGCAAGATTGAACCGCTGCTGCCACGCCGCATCCCCCGCGTAATGGGGATTGTCAAAGGGCGAGAAGATCAGGCCCGACTCGCGCAGTTTGACGGCAAAGGGCTGATGCCAGATGTAGAACTGCATGGAGACCCCGGAGAGGAAGCGGGTGAGCGGATTGGACAGCAACCGGCGGATCACCGGTCCGCCGTGCGCGCTGCCCAGCAGGAGCCCTGCGCCGCAAAGGCCCATCGCCAGCCGTCTGTCCATCTGACCGCGGCGGATCGCATCCACATCGCCAAGGGCGGACTGGCCCCGCGCGAGCTGCAGGAGGCCGTAGAGCGCCAGGAGCGCCACGACACTGCCCAGGGCGCGGATGATCCGACGATCCCCATAGGCCTCGAGGCGGACATGGACGAGCGCGGCGAGCATCCCCAGCGCGAAGGTGTCGAGATAGGCGACGAGCTGATTGAAGTAGAGGTCGACGACCGGGACATGCGCGCCGATCCACGCGCGAAAGCCCAGCGCCACGGCGATCATGCCCCCCGAGGTCAGAAACGGCCTGCGGCGAAACGCACGGGCGATCAGCGGAAAGAGCAGATAGAAATGCATTTCGATGGAGATCGTCCAGAGCGCCGCGTTGATCGGGGTCGCGTAGTATGTCTCGTAGGAGAAGACATGGGTGAAGCTCAGGTGGGTCAGCAGGTCGCGCAGGGCGGCGCCGACATCGGCGTACAAACCGCTTTTAAAAGCAAGCGCGAAGAACAGGAGGACCGACAGATAGGTCGACGGGACGATCCGTGCGAGGCGCTTTCGATAAAACGTGCCGGGCGCCGGATCGGGATCGCTGGGCGCAAGGCGCGCCCAGGGCAGCGCATGGCAAAAGCCGCTGAGCAGGATCATTAGGTCGACCCACATGTAGCCCGAGCGCACCAGAAAGTCGAGGTCGAGCACGCGCCCCGTGCCCGGGATCGGCAAGGACGGCCAGAGCCAGGACTGCTGCCAGATATGGAACCATGCGACGATGCCGATGGACAGGACACGAATCCCGTCACATACGCCCACATAGCGCCCATCGTCCGTCCGTCCCCTCATGTGCCCCCTCCCAGTCTCATTGAACGACGACATCCAGATCCTCCGCCTGTCCTTCGAGGGTCACGACGCGGACCGTGAGCCGATGCGGCAAGCACACGAGCGTCTTGGCGGCGGTATTCGTCCGACCTTGGCGCATGCAAAGGCCATCGCGGCAATTGGCTTCCCGCACAAAGACATGCCCGTCTTCCACGGCGACGAGGTTGAGTGCGCCATCGTCCTGGCGGATCGGATACGATCCGTCCTTGGCAAGCGGCGCGCGCAAGACCTCTTGGCCGTCGATGGCGACGATGAAGTCGGTCCCGATCTCGCGCCCCGCGTAGCGCCGGATGGCAAAGAGCCCCAGCGCAAGCGCAAGCGCCGCAAAAAGAATGATCCAGTCTCGCCGTTTCACGGCTCCTCCTTCGCCTCGCCGACGTCCTCCGTCTGCGGGGTCTTTTGATCCTCGTCCATCTCGTCGGTCGGTTCCTCCCCGGGCGTCGTCGGCTCGCCCAGGTAATTCAGACGCAGGTTCTTCCCGCTCGCCAAATCCCGGAGCGTGAGCACCGAGCCGCGCAGACTAACCACCGTATAGGCGCCCGTTTGCGGATACGGCTCGGACCCGACCGCAATTTCATAGCCATTGCCGCCAAAGTAGCCCTCTTGCCCCGCAATGCGGCAGGTGCCGTCGCGTCGGAAGACGAACTCCGTGCCCTGCGTCTGCTTCCATCGTCCGATGATCCGATAGACATAGCCTTGCAAACGCTTTTGGGCGGTCTTGTTCTCCGGGATGCGCTCCAGATAGGGGAGCGCGTCCAAGGGCTTTCCCAAACCGATGAGCTCCTGAGCCAGCCCCAGACAGGCCTGCTCGTAGAGCTCGGGCAGCTGGGCGTAGCGCTTGGGGAACTGCGCGCCCAGAAGCCCTTCCAGTCCCTCGATCGCGCCTCGATAGTTGCCAAGCTCCAGATCCATCTGCGCCGAGCGCGTGGGTTCCTTCAGCCATACGTCCTCGCAGCGCGTCGCCGCCTGCTTGGCATCCAGATAGCTGCCAAGCGCAGCAAAGGCCGCCGCGGCCTCGGGGTAGTTTCCATCGGCCTCCAGCGCGGACGCCTCAGCATAGCGGGCACGCTGGACAGCCTCCTGTGCGCCGGGGTAGTCACCGCATTGCGCATAGAGCAGCGCAGCATCGTGATACGCGCCCTCGTTCATCCGCTCGCCCGCAAGCAGGTAGCGACAACGCACAGCAGCCTGGTTCGCGTCCGCTTCTCCAATCGTCCCGTAGACCTCGATGGCGCGCGCATACGCGCCGCTCTCCTCCAGGCTATGCGCCCATCGCCAGCGACATTCCTGCGCCTTCTCCCGCGCGTCACGGTATGTGCCAAGCTCCTCAAAGCGCGCGAGGGCTGCCTCCGGTGCGCTCTCCATCTCCTGAACGGCCAGGGTATAGCGGATGGCGCTCGCGCGCTCCTTCGCGTCGGCATAGTCGCCCAGGGATGCGAACTCAACCGCGGCCTCCTCGCGTCTCCCCTCAGAAAGCAGCGCCTCTGCGCCCTGATAGATCGCGCGGCTCAGCAGCGCCTGCACCTCGGGGGTGCGCTCTTTTCGGCTGAGCCATCCGATGGCGGTCGGCCAGTCGCTTCGCGCGAGCGCCTCGTCGGCCAGCTGGCCGGCGGCAAGTTCAAACTGAGCCGCGGCGTCCCGGTGATCCTCCGCCAGCGCAAATTGTTCCGCTGCCCCCGCCAGGTCCTGCGCGCCCAGCGCCCGCATGCCGGCGGCATAGCGCGCCGCCAGCGCGCGCTCGACCGATTCCTCGTAGTCGCCGAGGCTCTCGTAGAGCTGAGCAGCCTCCAGCGCCTCGCCACCCTTGGCAAGCTGCTCGGCTCTGCGATACCGCGCCTGGCGCAGGAGCGCCGCCGCATCCGCCAAGGCGATCACCTGCGAGAGCTGATCCTCGGCCTCCCGGTACTTTCCCTCGCGCAAAAGTTGCCTGCCGTAGAGATAGAGGCAGTCCTCTCGCTGCGCCTGGGCATCCTCGTAGTCGCCCAGGCTCGCAAAGCGCCCGATCGCCTCCGGATACTCGAGCCGCTCCTTCGCCTCCTCGGCGATGCGATACACCAGGCGGCAGAGCGTCAGCTCGGCCTGGCGATTGCCCGCCAGGGTGCGCAGCAGCGCCTCCGCGCCCTCGGCATCGCCCGAAGCGTCCAGCGCAAGCGCAAGCGTCAGCGCGCTCTTCTGGCGGCGCACCTCGTCGGGCAGGGCAGACGCGCGTTCCATCGCCTGGCGCAAGGCGTCGATCGTCCCTTCCTCGATCATCCGATCGATGATCGCCTTCTCGGCCTCGAGCGCCTTTCCCCCTGCCTCCGTCCTTTGCGGCCAACGGTTGGCGACAAGGGTATAGAGCTGCTTCGCGTTTGCGGCCTTTCCCTCGGCGCTCGCCCGGTCCGCCGCGCGCAGGATCGCGATCGGCGCGATCACATGATAGCCAAACAGGCCCAGCGCGAGGAGCGCAAGGCCAAAAATGGCCACGCCAAGCCTGCGCTGCGTGCGCCTGCGCTTTTTCCGCTCCTGCTGGGCATGATAGGCGCTCTGTGCGCTCGAGCGCTGCGCCGCTTCCAGGCTCTTGGCCTGAAGGTCGCGCTCCTTGCGCCCGGCCGTTCCGTCCACTGCCTCAAAGGTGAATTGCTCCAGCACCTGAGCGCGCTCGCGCCCGCAGCGCATGCAGGTCCCCTCGCTGTTTCGATTTGCACGGCCACAGACGCACATCCAGACCGCGTCGTCCTCGCGCGCATATCCCCTCGCGTCGGAGCCCGCCACAGCGCGCAGGCGATCCAGCTCCCGCCCTTGGGGCAGGAGGTTGCTCTCATAGGCAAAGACATTGCGCTCCTCGCGCCGCCAGAGCATCCCGTCCTGATACCAGATCTTTTCGACGGAAGCCTCTACGCGCGCAACCCCGGAGACATGCTCCGGGATGAACTCGCCGGAAAAATCCGAAAAAGGCTCTGCGCTCACCGCAGCGCGCACAAGCCTTCCGCCCAGACGCACGCCGCCCACATCGAAGCAGCGGATGTTCATCTGGATGCTGCTCACGTGTCGGTCGGCCAGATTCGCAAAGCGAATCGCGCACGCAACCCGCTCTTGCTGCTCCTTTTGCTCCACGCGGACAATGTCCACGCCGATGATCTCCACCGGACAGGTCAGATCGCTGCGCATGCCGTCCTCCTTTGCCATGGGTTTGATCAGAGATTGCTCAGTTTTTCAATTTCGGTCGGCGTCAGCACGCGCCAGGCGCCCCGGGGCAGATCGCCCAGTGAGACGGGACCAAAGCGCACCCGGCGCAGCAGAATCACCTGATGCCCCACGGCGGCCACCATGCGGCGCACCTGACGGTTGCGGCCCTCGTGAATCGTGACGAGGATCTCCGACCAGATGTCGCCCTGCCGGAGCACGCGCACCTTGGCGGGCCAGGTCTTTCGCTCGTCGCCCTCCATGAACAGGCCGCGCTGCATCCGCTCCTGTTCCTGCTCAGAGAGCGAACCGGAGATCCGAGCGAGATAGACCTTGTCGATCTCGCTGGAGGGATGGGTGAGGCGCTGGGCGAGCGCGCCGTCGTTGGTGAGCAGCAGCACGCCCTCGCTGTCGTAGTCGAGCCGTCCGACCGGATAGAGGCGCACCGGGAAATCGTGGAAATGATCCATGACGGTCTCCCGTCCCTTGTCGTCCTGAACGGTGGTCACCTCGCCCGCGGGCTTGTGATAGAGCAGGTAGACCTTCTCCTCCTCCGGATGGATCGCCGTCCCATCCAGGCAGACCTCGTCCCCTTGCGACACCAGCGTGCCCATCTCGGTCACGATTTGCCCGTTGACGCGCACGCGCCCCTCGCGGATCATGTCCTCGCATTTGCGCCTTGCCGCCACGCCGCACAGCGCCATGTATTTTTGAAGCCTCACGTCGTTTCACCCTTTCCATCGTGTACATAGCGCCGGAGCGCCGCGAACATCGCATCCTCCCCCTCGTCGCGCAGCTGGATCAGGAAGCGCTCGAGCATTTCGCCCGTCGATGGATGCATCGCGTCCTTCATGGGGCCTGAGCGAAGATACGCCAGCGGCGCCCCGTCGTGGTAGCGCTTGCCCAGATACGTCTTGCCGGCCGCCATGCGGTCGCAGATCATCTCAGCCAGATAGCGCGGAGGCATGGGCATGGAGACATAGCGATGGGTCTTTTCGCTCAGATCGGTCCAGTACTCCCAATGGTGCCGGTTTCGCCCCTTGTGGTGCATCCAGGCCGCGGAATACCCCAGCGTTCGGCGCTCCCCCTCGGTCGGGGACTTGTGGCCGCTGTAGTAGCGCACGCCGGGGATGAACTCCGTCGGGGAATACTTGGACAGATCGTGTCCAAGTGCCTGGAGAAGGATGCCGGCCTTGTAGGCGTGCGCAATGACCAGATGCCGATGGTGCGTGATGGTCGAAAGATGCCCCCAGAAGCGCGCAAATCCGTTCATCCTGCCTCCCCCGCGTCCAAGACGCGCTCCACGATCGCCCCGCCCAGGGTGACGTCGCCGTTGTAGAAGACCATACTCTGTCCGGGCGTCACCGCGCGCTGAGGCTCTAACGACTCGACCCGAACGCCCTCCCCCTCGAGGGTCACGCGCACGCGCTGATCCGGCTGACGATAGCGATAGCGGCAGGTGCAGTCAAAGGACGCCGCCGGCGGCTCGCCTGCGATCCATGTTGGCTCGCTGCCCAGCGCCGTATGGCTGTAGAGGCGCGGATGATCCCCGCCCTGCGCGACGATGAGCACGTTGCGCTTCATGTCCTTGTCGAGCACAAACCAGCGTTCCCCGGTTCCGCCACCGCCGATCCCCAGCCCTCGGCGCTGCCCCAGGGTGTAGTACATCAAGCCGTCGTGACGGCCGACGACCGCCCCCTCGGGCGTGTGCATCTCTCCGGGCTGAGCCGGAAGAAACTGCTGCAAGAAGGGCTTGAAATGCCGCTCGCCGATGAAGCAGACGCCTGTCGAGTCCTTCTTGCGGGCATTGGAGAGGCCCGCCTGCTCCGCGATGTGCCGTACCTCGGCCTTGGTCATCTCCCCGACCGGGAAGTAGGCCTTTGCAAGCGCCTCCTGTCCCAGCATATAGAGAAAATAGCTCTGATCCTTCGCGGGATCCGCGCCTTTGAGGAGCTGCCTTTTGCCCCCCGACGTCCTCAGTCGGCAAAAGTGCCCTGTGGCGAGCTTTTCGGCGCCAAGCTTCTCGGCGAACCGGAGGAAAGCCTTGAACTTGATCTCGCGGTTGCACAGCACGTCGGGATTGGGCGTGCGGCCGCGCTCATACTCGCTGAGAAAATAGGAAAAGACGCGGTCGCGATACTCCTTTGCAAAATTGACCGCATAGCACGGGATGCCGATCGTCTCGCAGACCGCCTGCACGTCTGCCCAGTCGGCATCGCTCGTGCAGTGGCCATCCTCGTCCTGCTCTTCCCAGTTGCGCATGAACACGCCGATCACCTCGTGCCCCTGCTGCCGCAGCAGCAGCGCGGCGACCGAGGAATCCACGCCGCCGGAGAGCCCGACAACGATTCTGCTCATCGTTCCTCCTCAGCGCGAAGCCAGCGCATCGAGCCGCTGTGCGACACCGGTGCGCATCCGCTCCGTGACCTGCCCCACGCTCCCCGAGGCATCGACGCGCAGCACACGGGGCTCCTGTGCGAAGAGCTGCTCATAAGCCCTCGATGTTCGGACAAAGAACGCTTCCTGCTCGCGCTCGAGACGGTCGGGATCGCCCGCGCCCAGGCGCCTTGCGATCGCCACATCGACGGGCATCTGCAAATAGACCGTCAAATCGGGCATACGTCCGCCGACCGCGTAGGCGTTGAGCGCCAGGACGCGCTCGACACCCAGCTCGCGCCCGCCGCCCTGATAGGCCGCTGAGGAATCGACAAAGCGGTCGCAGACCACCATCTTGCCGTCGGCCAAGGCCGGGGTGATCATGGCGCGCACGTTCTGCGCGCGGCTGGCGGCATAGAGATAGGCTTCCGTCACATCGGACATCGCGGTGTTGGCCGGATCGAGAACGAGCTGCCGGATTTTCTCGGCGATTTCATCCCCGCCGGGCTCGCGGGTCACCTGCACCTCCCAGCCACGCTCCTCGAGGAAGGAGACGAGCGCCTTGCGCTGGGTCGTCTTGCCGCATCCGTCCATGCCCTCCATGCTGAGGAAGACGCCCTCCGCGACCTCCCCCTCGGGCAGGAGCAGTTCCTGCAGGGCTCGCACATCCTCAGCCAGCATCCCCGCGCCCGCTCCGGTCAATTCCGCTGCGCTCCCATAGCCGTAGGTCACGCCGATTGCGGGAATCCCGCAGGCCTTTGCGCCCTCTACGTCAAAATGGCGGTCGCCCACCATCACCGCGCGGCCGGGGAGAAGCCGCATCCCCTCGGAAAGGAGCTTGGCCTTGCTCGCCTCCTTGTCCTGAGGGCCGGGGCCGATGACCGCGCTGAGGTAGGGCATGAGGCCAAAGTGCTCGCAGATGCGCTGTGAGAAGGCCTGGGGCTTGCCCGTGATGACCGCCATGCGCACGCCGCTCTTCTGCAGGCTGCGAAGCAGGCGCGGAATGCCGGGATAGACGCGGTTTTCGCACCAGCCCACGGCATCGTAGCGCCTGCGGTAATGGACCAAGGCTTCCTCGGCCTGCGCGTCGTCCATGCCCAAAAAGGTGCGCAAGGAATAATACAGCGGCGGCCCGATGAAGGGCAAAAGGGCCTGGCGATCGGGGATAGGCAAGCCCATCTGTTCCACCGCATATTGAACGCTGGCAAAGATCCCGTCCTCGGACTGGGTCAGCGTCCCGTCCAGATCAAAGAATACGACATCGTATTTCACGCCTTCTCCTCCTTCGCGGCCTTGTTCCTGGTGCTGCGCGCCTTTTCCGCGCGCACTTTGGGCTTGCCTGGCCCCGCTTCGGCCCTGCGCGTCTCGCGCCGCAGGGCGAGGCGCGCGTCTTCCTCAGCACAGATCCGTTCGTCTTCCTCGCCAATCAGCGGGCTCACGCTGGGATAGTACGGGGGGAATGCCCTCTGAAGGCTCCTGGCGAAGAAGCCCTCGACGCGTCCCCTGGCCAGCCGGTCATCCCAGAGAAAGCGATCGCCCAAGCGCTCAGCAAGCGCCTGAAGCATCTCCTCATCGGGCGCGATGAGGCAGGCATGCGCCTTTTGCCCATGCGCGTATCCGATCAGCCATCCCCGCTGCACACTTGGCGCGGCGCCGGCGACCGCACGGGCGGCCCTCGCCGAGATGAGGGAGAGCGCAAAGGCGAGGCGCATGCGTAGATCGGGCACAAGCCCCGGCGCAAAGCGCCGCACCACGGGATAGCAGACCTTCAGTCTCTCCCCCTGCATGGCGGGGCGCAGGGTTTGGATCGAGCGCAACGGAACCAGCCAGGCGCCGCCCACATACGCCCCGCCTCTGCGCCGGCGCAGGATGAGGTTTTGCGCGTCGAGGCGATAGGTAAACCCCTCTGTCGATGCAAACACGCGGCGCAGGATCAGCGCGCCCGCAAGGAGCACGCCCGAGGGACGCAGCAGCGGGTTCTGGCTCGCTTGACTCAAAAAAGCAAAGGCGACCTGGATCAACGCGACCTTCACCGCCAGCGCCGACGCCCCGAGCATCAGGCGCTTTGCGTCCCAGCGCCCCGGATGGATCTCCTGAACCCATCCGCCGCCCTCAGCCACGGCCTGCATCATCCTCTTCCAGGGCCAGCTCGTCCATCACGACGGGAAGCATCTGGGCGATGCGCGCCTCATCCGCGCCCTCTTCGGAAAGGAACGCAAAGTACACTGCCTCGAAGGCGTCGTCCTCGTCCGGCGCATCCTCGCCCAAGGCATTCTGATAATCCTCCAGCGCACGCAGTGCAAAGGAAACGAAGGATTCTGCCTCCTCGCGTCCCACGCCCAGCCCCGCGTGGATCAACGCCTCGCAAAGCGCCTCATGGCAAGCCTGATCGTTTATCATGCTCTTTGTCCTCCTTCTTCGGGCATCCTGTCCGTCTTGGGACGCGTGATGTCCGCACAGCTCAGCGCGATCAACAGCCCCGTGCCCAGAATCCACCCGGCATCGTGACCATTGAGGCTGCTGGCATAGTAGGTGTAGATCTGCCCGCACCACAGGCCGATTCCAAGAAAGCTTACAATGCCCGCGCGCGCCATGCGCCGGATCGTCGTGACCACGAGCGTTCCCACCATGCAAAGGGCGTAGAGCACGCCGTAGTCCAGCGCGAGCATGAGCGGCGGAAACTCAAAAGCCGCGCGCACCTCGTAGAGATAGCTGCTTGGCACGCGGGTGCTGTTTCCCCCGTAGCCCGTGAGCATCTTCAGGGGATAGCGCCCCTCGGAGAAGAACCGCGCCATCGCCTCAAATCGTCCGCTGGTAAAGCTCGTCTGGCGGAATCGGCGGATGATCGCGCCAAAGCCGCCCGTGAGATACACCCCTGCTAGCAGGGCGCCATAGAGGGCGAGCAGGCGCTTGTCGCCCCAGGTGGTCAGGATCATGTAGGCGCCCAGCACCATCAGCGCCATCTTTGCGCCGCAGAGCAATATCCCCGCCAGCGTGATGGCAAAGAAGAGCAGCTTGGGATATCTCTTTCCGACCGCGCGGGCATAGATGTCGTTTAAGATGAAAAAGCCGTTGAAGAAGATCGCGTTGGTCAGCGTATGCCCCCAGATGAAGTAAAATCGGTAGAGATTGCGCGGGCCCTCCCACTCCATCAGGCGCAGCATGACCCGGATCTCCTCGTACTCATAGAGCTCATGATCCCAAAACCAATCGGAGAATGCGTAGAGCAGCTTGGGCTCGCTCAGACGGTTGACGATGGCGATCGCCAGCAGCAAGATGGCAAATCCGTCGTAGACGAGCAGCATCCGGCCGATCCGCTTTTGCGCAGTCTGCGGTGAGAGCCTGGCCAGGGGCAGCAGGAACGGCATCCACACATTGCCAAAGGACGCCGCCCTGTGGCTCAACCGGATGCCTGCGAGCTGATCCGTCGCAAGCATCGGGATGAGCATCAGGAGATAGAGACAAAGCGCAAGAAGGCTCTGCCGATTCCACTTGCTGGCGAGCAAGAGAATCAGGGTCGCCGCCGCCATGGGTACGTTGACCTGCGCGTAATAGCCCAGCCAGGGCGCAAGCAGCGGATAGCGCAGATAGATCGGCGTGGCAATCAGCCCTAAGAAGATGAAAGAGAGCGCCAGCGGTTCCATCTGCGCGGCCCGTGCGCGGAGGAAACGATAAGCCGCGCGCATCACGCCCGCTCCTGCCCGATCAGGGTCTTATACTGCAGGACGAGCTCCGCGAAGTAATCCAGCGCGGCGGTCACGACCTCGGGGCTGGCCAGATCGACCCCGGCGACGCGCAGCGCTTCGATGGGCGGGACGCTCCCACCCAGGGAGAGGAACTCACGGTAGGCGCGAACGCGCTCGGGATCGCCGGAAAGGACGCCATGCGCCAGCGCCGCGGCGGCCGAGAAGCCCGTCGCGTATTGATAGACGTAGAAGGGGCTGTAGAAATGCGGGATGCGCATCCATTCCTTCTGGATGTCGGGATCGACGACGCAACTCCCGCCGTAGTAGCAGCGGTTGAGCTCGAGATAGAGCGCACAGAGGCGCTCCTGCGTGAGGCTCTCCCCCGCCTCGGCCAGGCCGTGTGCGAGCAGCTCGAACTCAGCAAAGAGCGTCTGGCGGAAGACCGTCGTGCGGAAGCCCTCAAGCAGGTGGCCGATCAGCGCGAGCTGCGCCTGGCGATCGTCGGGGTTCTGCGCGCGCAGGTATTCGTTGAGCAGGATCTCGTTGGTCGTCGAGGCCACCTCGGCCACGAAGATCGAATAGTCGGCCTTCGGATAGGGCTGGGTCGCCTGGGCGTAGTAGGTGTGCATCGCATGGCCCATCTCGTGGCAGAGCGTCGAGAGCCCTTCGTAGCTGTCCTCGTGATTGAGCAGGACATAGGGCGGTGTGCCGTACACGCCCGTGCTGTAGGCGCCGGAGCGCTTGTTCTTGTTGGGCAGCACGTCGATCCAACGATCGTCAAGCGCGCGAGAGGCGTCCCGAACGTAATCCTCGCCCAGGGGCGCGACGCTCTGCAAGAAGATTTCAAACGCCTCTTCGATCTTAGGCTCCAGGGCAAAGCCGCTGGGCCTTTGAGCATAGAGGTCGTAGAGATGCAGGCGGGAGAGCCCGAGCGCCTCACGCTTCGCGTCCAGATAGGCGTCCAGCGTGCCGATGCCGCCGTGAACCGCTTCAATCAGGCTGTCGTACACCGCAGGATCGACCCGATTGGCGTCCAGCGCCTGCTCGCGGCAGGTCGCATAGCCTCGGGCGCGCGCCGTGAAGAGATCGCCCTTGACCTGACCGGCGTACAGCGCGGCAAAGGTGTTGCCCATGCGCCCGTAGCCCCGCATCATGTTCTGCCAGGCCTTGCGGCGTACCATGCGATTCTCGCTGGTGAGCAGCCCCATGTAGGTTGCGTCGCTCAGCTCGACGCGGTCACCCGCCTCGCCCAGCGTCTTGCCCAAGTCGAGGTCGGCGCCGGTCAAAAGCGCCTCGACGCTGCTGGGCACCCCGAGCGCCTCCTGCGCCATGGCCAGCAGCCTTTCCTCCGCCGCACCCAGAACGTGCGGCTTGAGGTGCAGGACATCGCCAAGGAAGGCGCTGTAGTCCGAAAACTTCGGGTCGGCGATCATCTCGCCCAGCGTCTCCTCAGACAGGGAGAGCAGCTCGGGGGTCAAAAACGCGCCCGCGGCAGCGATCCGGCTGCCCAGCGCCATCGCGCGGTCGCTCAGCGCCTGATAGGTGGCGCAGGACGTGTCCTCGTGCATGCGCATCATCGCGTAGGTGCCCACGCGCTCGAGCGTCTGATTGGCCTGCATGAGCAGAGTGATCGCCTTGTGCACTGCCGTCTTGCCGGAAGCAAGCGTCCCCGCACAGGCTGCGAGCTCGGTTGCCAGCTGGTCTGCCTTTTCAAAATCGCGCTGCCAGTCCTCGTCCGTCCTGTAGAGGCGCGTGGTGTCCCAGGTCATCGCCTCGTCGATTTGGGCGCGCTGCAAGGGTTTGTTCATCGTTTTCTCCTCAATTCCGAAGCGACTGCAGGGGCGCGGGAATCCGTCCGCCACGCGCGATGAATGCCTCCGCAGAGGCGCTTGAAACCTTCATGACCGGCGCACGTCCGAAGAGCCCGCCGAATTCGACCCAGTCGCCCACCGTCTTTCCGGGCGCGGGGATCAAGCGCACCGCCGTCGTCTTGCCGTTGATCATGCCGATCGCAGCCTCGTCGGCGATGATCGCAGAGATCGTGGAGGCCGGCGTATCGCCGGGGATGGCGATCATGTCCAGGCCGACCGAGCAGACGCAGGTCATCGCTTCGAGCTTTTCCAGGGTGAGCACGCCGCAAGCCGCCGCGTCGATCATGCCGCTGTCCTCGCTGACCGGGATGAACGCCCCGCTCAGGCCACCGACGTGGCTGGAGGCCATGATGCCGCCCTTCTTGACCGCGTCGTTGAGCAGCGCCAGCGCAGCCGTCGTGCCTGCGCCGCCGCAGATCGAGAGCCCCATCGCCTCCAGGATGTGGGCGACCGAGTCGCCCACGGCCGGGGTCGGCGCGAGCGAGAGATCGACGATGCCAAAGGGCACGCCCAGGCGAGCGGAAGCCTCCCGCGCGATCAACTGGCCGACGCGGGTGATCTTGAAGGCCGTCTTCTTGATCGTCTCGGCCACCAGGTCAAAGGGCGCGTCTGCCGCCTCCCGGGCCAGCGCCTCGCGCACGACGCCAGGACCAGAGATGCCCACGTTGATGCAGCAATCCCCCTCCCCCGGCCCGTGGAACGCGCCGGCCATGAAGGGGTTGTCCTCCACCGCATTGGCAAAGACGACGAGCTTCATACAGCCCTCCGCATCCCGCTCGCGGGTCGCCTCGGCGATGTCCTTGACCGCCTGCCCGCACAGGCGCACGGCGTCCATGTCGATGCCCGCGCGCGTGCTGGCGACGTTCACCGAGGCGCAAACGCGTTCGGTCGTCGAGAGCGCCTCAGGCAGGGAGGCGATCAGCCGGCGGTCGGATGCGGTCATGCCCTTTTGCACCAGCGCGGAATACCCGCCGATGAAGTTGACGCCGGTCTGCCTTGCGGCCCTGTCCATCGCCCGCGCGGCGCGCACAGGATCCCCGGAAGCGGCCGCGACCAGCGCGATCGGGGTCACGGCGATGCGCTTGTTGACGATTGGAATGCCATACTCGCGCTCGAGCGCCTCGCCGGTCTCCACCAGACGCGACGCCCGCGTGGTGATCTCATCGTAGATCTTCTGCTCCATTCGCACGGGATCGGGATCAGCACAGCCCAGCAGGGAGATGCCCATGGTGATCGTGCGGATGTCCAGCTTCTCGTCGGAGATCATGTGGACCGTCTGCAAAATCTCTGCGGTATTGATCATGCTCCACCTCAGATGCGATGCATCGCGTCGAAGATCTCACTGCGCTGGATGCGCACCTGCAAGCCCAGCACCGCGCCCAGCTCGGTCAGCTCGCCCGCAAGCGCCGAGAAATCGGCCTCTTGCAAATCGACGACCATGACCATGTGAAACAGGCTGGAGAGCACGGTCTGGGAGATGTCCAGGATGTTGACGTCGTGCTGGCTCAGGATCGCGCTCACCTTGGCGATGATGCCGACGGCATCGCGGCCCAGGACGGTCAGCACGGCACGGTTGCTATTTTGCATGGCTCTTTTCCTCCTGTGTCAGGTCCTTGCTTCTTTGAGGGTGCCGCTGCGGTATGCCGCGATCAGGCGCATGAGGTCGCTGATTCGCTCCTGCAGCACGATCCCCTCGTCGGTGTCTTCGATCAGCAGGCGCTTGGGCATCGTGCGCACGACGCTCTGCTTGGAATGGATGTCCTGCTCGTCGCTGATCGCCGCCGCCTTGGAGACGAAGGGCTGATGCGCGACGAGATTCACCTCGTGGGAGGTGAAGATGAGGGTGTATCCGGCGATCCCCGTCACGGGCTGATAGGCGCGGGACATGCCGCCGTCGATCACGATCAGCCTTCCGCCCGCCTTGATCGGGCTCTCCCCCTTGCCGACCTTCACCGGGACATGCCCATTGAGGATCAGCCCCGTCTGATCCAGGCCAAATTCGCGCAGGATGCGCAGGGCGGTCTGCTCGTCGTCCTGCAGGGCGTAGTAGGCGTTCTTGGTCTCCACGTGCGTCGTTGGATCACCGAGGAAGTAGCGCTCAAAGGTCGCCATGCGATCCTTTCCGAAGAGCGGAGAGGCGGGCCCGCAGGAGAGATACCAGAGAAAGTCCTGCCCCTCCTTGCGATTTGCGTGGCCAAGACGGGCAAAATAGCCCTGACGCGCCATGAGATCGGCCGCGTCGATGCCCGCCCTGCCCGTGAGCCCGTCGGTGCCCGGGATCGGAATGGGCATCAGCGAGCCGTCTGGACGCATGGGAATGCAGCCATGATAGAGCAGATTTCCGTTGCATCGCAGGTACATTCCGCCCGCGCTGTAGAGGAACTGAACATGGCGCTGCAGCTTCTCGGAATGCTGGAACTCGAGCACCAGCCGATCCATGACCTCGCGCTCCAGGGGAACCAGGGCGTATGGGTCGTTCGGGTCGACCGTCGGGAATCGGGTGTCGCGCAGCGGATGGTCCTTCCCGTCCAGACGGATCGTGCCCCGCTGATGGTCGATGCGGTGGAGCATGCGCCGCTGTGCCATGCCGTAGGCGGGATGCCGCTCGAGCAGCTGTCCCTCCAGCTTGAAGAGCAGGATCGCCGCCGCCTTGTGCATGCGCGCGACCTCCATCTCGTCCTCCTGGGCCGCCTCCCCATTTTCCTTCGGATGGAAGGCGTCGCAGGGGTCGTCGGCGTAGTAGGCCGCCGCGAGGGTCGCCAGAGGACGCAGGGAGATGCCGTAGCCGACCTCCAGCGACTCGAGGTTGCCATACTTGAGCGAGGTCAGGATCACCTGTGCGATGCAGGGCTCGCACAGCGCCGCCGCGCCCATCCAGACGATGTCGTGGTTGCCCCACTGGACGTCGACCTGATGGTACTGCGCAAGGGCGTCCATGATCAGGTCGGCGCGTGGACCGCGGTCGTAGATGTCTCCGATGATGTGCAGGCGGTCGATCGCCAGCGTCTGGATGAGGCGACTGAGCGCGATGATGACCGCATCCCCCAGGCCCGTCTCCAGAACGGACTGCAAAAGCTCTCGATAGTAGCCCTCCTTATCGGAGGCGCTGTCGTAGAGGAGCAGATCCTCGAGGATGGACCCCATCTCCTGGGGCATCGCCTCGCGCACTCGCTGGCGCGTGTACTTGACCGAGCACATCCGGCACACGTCGAGCAGGCGATAGATCGTCAGGCGATACCACTCGTCATCGACCTCCCCCCGCTTTTTGAGCAGGGAGAGCTTTTCGTTGGGATAATAGATGAGGGTCGCCAGCATGTCGCGCTCGTGCTTGGGCAGAACGTTCACGTAGAGGTCGTTGATCTTGCGCTTGATGACCCCGCTGGCGTTGTGGAGCATATGCAGGAAAGCCTGATGCTCGCCATGCAGATCGGAGAGGAAATGCTCTGTTCCCTTGGGGAGCTTGAGCACCGCGCGCAGATGCGCCACCTGGGCGGAAGCCTCCTGAATCGTCCGGTACTCTCGCCTCAAAAGCGACAGATAGCGAAGCTCCTGGGTCGTTGCATTTGGGTTCATGGGTTCCCCCTTTGCTCAGCGCTCCTGGATGCCAACATAGATGCGAGCCGCCATCGGCTCATAGGTGTCCTCGGAGATCCGCTCGCGCAGTGGCGTTCCGGATACGTCCGTGCGCACGCGGTAGGTGATCGTCCGCTCGCCGGGCATCGCCTCCTCGCCCGGAATGCGCTCGTCGGTGTAGGTCGCGTAGCGTCCCTGCGTGTCGCGCAGATAGACGGGCTCCTCAGGCGCGGGGAGCGGCGTCGACTCCGTCTCAAGATCCACGCCTCCTTCAATCGGGGCGCCCAGAAACAGGATCTCAGCCTTTCCTCCGTCCTCCTCATCCCAGGTGCGCGCGGCAAGCCAGAGCGGGGCGTCGCTGTCGTTGCGGATGATCAGATCGAGGCCTTGATCGGAGACCGCAGCCTCCTGCCCGGATGGCGCATAGCCCGTCGGCGCGGCTGCGGGATGGCGCTCCTGCACAGGCAAGAGCGCAAGCAGCGCGGCGCGATAGAGCGCCGTGGAAACTCGGCAGACCCCGCCGCCCACGCCGCCCACATCCCGGCCATAGGCGGGCTCGGGCGCGAAGAGATACCCCGCCTCCGCCGTCCGGGGGCCGATGTGCCCGTTGAACGACCAGGCCTCGCCGGGCTCGATGCGGACAGCCTCCAGGCCAGATAGCGCCAGGTGCTCGTTTTCAAGCGCCGCCCCCTCGCTCAGATCAAAGCGCACGCGCGCGCGCAGGACGCTCGCGCGCTCAAGCGCGGCGCGGGTGAAGGCGGGCTTGATCTCCTCCGGCTCAACCGTCTCCTCGAGCGGCGTGAGCGCGAGCGCGCCCTCGAGGATTCTCTCTCGAATCGGCTCGATCTGGAGCCGATAGCCGATCTGCTCGTCGGTGTAGCTGAAGGGATTGGCGCTCAGCGGGGCATAGCGCACCGTCGCGTCGATCGCAGGCCGATCGACTGCCTCTTGGATCTGCAAAAGCAGGGCGTCGATGGGCGCCTCGGACAGGGTGATCGCCGGTTCGCCGTCCATTCTGGTGGCGGACAGGATGGCGAAGAATCTGGCCAGAAGGCCGCCGTCTCGTCCCTGTGCCCAGAGCGGCCCCAGAGTCTTTTCAGCGTCGACCGAAAGGCCGACGTCCTCGGCGGTGCGCGTCCAGGTCTGGTCTTGCCAATGGAGCGCGCAGCGCCAGGCGGAAAGGCGCTCGTCCATCGTGTCCCTCAGCAGGGTCGTCGCCTGATCCGGGCTCATTCCTTCGAGCGCATAGCCCATGAGATACCGCCCGGGATAGAAGGTGTTGCGGTAGCGCTCCGTCGTGCGATACATATAGAGGACGCCAAGTGCCGTGGCCAGCGAGAGCGCGAAGATCAGCAGGGAAAGGACGACCGCGTGGTTCACCCGGCTTTTTCTCTTTTTCTTTTTCTTGGGCGAAACGTTTTCCGGCTTTGGGGGCGTCGGGGCGACCGGCGGGACATAGCCCGCTCTGGAGAGCGTCGACACGCAGATTCCCTCCCTTCCATCTGGATTTTACATGGATTCGGGCAAGCGACAAGCGGCCAGCAGGGCTCGAAGGTCGTCCTGTGCCCCCTGCCAGCGGGAAAGCCCCTGCCCGATCTCGATGTCCGGCTTGACCTCACACCCGTGGAAGTCGCTCCCGCCAGTCACAAGCAGGTCGAGCCTGCGGGCAATGCCCAAAAAGCGCGGCAGATCGCCCGCGTCCGCACTGGGATGATAGACCTCGATGCCGCGAAGCCCCTGCGAAGCCCATTCGCAGACGACGGACTCCAGCGCCTCCTTGCCGATGGAGAGCTGCGCGGGATGCGCGAGGACCGCAATGCCGCCCGCTTGGGCGAGGACGCGCACCGCCTGGGCGACGCTGACCTCGCTCTTGGGGACGTAGGCGCATTTTCCGGGGATCAAAAAGCGGGTGATGGCTTCCTTCACCGAGGTGGCATGCCCCGCCTCGATCAGCGCGCGCGCCACATGGGGACGACCCGGCGCACCCTTGGCCAGCCGCAGCACGCGCTCGAGCCCGATGGGCATGCCGTTTTCCGCAAGCCGCTCGACCATCCGCTCGGCGCGCAGAAAGCGTTCTTCCCGCTTGTGCCGGCAATACTCGAGAATTGCGGGATGGTCGGGCGCAAAGCCGTAGCCTAGCACGTGGATCTCGCGGTCTCCCCCGCAGCTCATCTCGATGCCCGGGATCAGGCGGATGCCGCAGGCCTCCGCCGCCGCGGTCGCCTCAGAAAGACCCGCCACGGTGTCGTGATCGGTGAGCGCCATGCAGCCGCAGCCCAGCGCGGCAGCGCGCTCCACGACCGCGTCGGGCGTGAGGGTGCCGTCGGAGGCGGTGGAATGCATGTGCAAATCAGCGATGATCATGCCCTCTCCCCCTCCGGCATGCCGTGCTCGCGCAGGAAGGCGAGGAACTGCGCCCGATCGAGCGTCTCCTTCTCGATGAGCGCCGCGCTCAGGCCCTCGAGCAGCGCACGGTTCTCGGTGAGGATCTTGGTCGCCCGCGCCATGGATTCGTTCATCTTTCGCTGCACCTCGCGGTCGATACGGGCGGCCACCTCCTCGGAGAAGCCGCGCGAGGACTGCCCGTATTCCATCGCGAGGAAGACCTGATCGTGATCCTCGCCCAGGTAGATGGGGCCCATGTCGTCGCTCATGCCGTAGTTCATGACCATGCGGCGACAGATCTCGGTCGCGCGCTTGAGGTCGGAGCCCGCGCCGGTCGTGATCTCGCCAAAGACGAGCTTCTCGGCCGCGTAGCCCCCCAGCGCCATCGCCACATCGTCCAGCAGGGCGGAGCGCTTCACATAGTCGCTCTCGGTGTCCGGGAGCAGGAGGGTATGTCCTCCACTCGCACCGCGCGGGATGATGGTCACCAGATGCACCCGATCGCACCCGGGCAGCAGCTCGCCGACAATCGCGTGTCCCGCCTCGTGGAAGGCGACCAGTCGCCGATCCTCCTCGGTGACCCGGTGGCTCTTTTTCTCTGGGCCGATCTGGATGCGCTCGACCGCGTCGCTCAGGTGTCTGGCGGTGATCTTCTCCTCGCTCGATCGGGCGCAGAGGATCGCCGCCTCGTTCATGATGTTCTCCAGGTCCGCGCCGGAGGAGTAGGGCGTGCGCTTGGCGACGCTCTCCAGATCGACATCCTCCGCCAGCGGCTTGCCCTGCGCGTGCACGCGTAGGATGGCCTTGCGTCCCTCGACGTCGGGCAGATGGACGGCGATCTGGCGATCGAAGCGGCCCGGACGCAGGAGCGCGGGATCCAGGATGTCCTTTCGGTTGGTCGCCGCCAGGACGATCACGCCCTCGTTGGCGGCAAAGCCGTCCATCTCGACCAGAAGCTGGTTGAGCGTCTGCTCGCGCTCGTCGTGACCGCCGCCCATGCCCGCGCCACGCCGGCGGCCCACCGCGTCGATCTCGTCGATAAAGACGATGCAGGGGGCCTTGCGCTTGGCCTGCTCGAACAGGTCGCGCACGCGGCTGGCGCCAACGCCGACGAACATCTCCACAAAATCGGAGCCGGAAATCGACATGAAGGGCACGCCCGCCTCGCCCGCGACCGCGCGCGCCATGAGCGTCTTGCCCGTGCCCGGAGGGCCAACGAGCAGCACGCCCTTGGGAATGCGCGCGCCGACCTGGGAAAAGCGCCGCGGGTCTTTGAGAAACTCGACGAGTTCCTGCATCTCTTCCTTTTCTTCTACGGCGCCGGCGACGTCGGCAAAGGTGACCGGATTGCCATTGCCTTCGAAGAGACGTGCGGGGCTATGCCCGAAGTTCATCATGCGCCCGCCCCCCTGCTGGCGCAGGACGGTCATCCACATAAAGCCCATGCCCAAGAGAAGCACGAGATACGGGAGGATCTCGACGATCAGCGGTGTGGTCGGCGCCTGGCGATAGGAGAGCGAGAAACCCAGGTCCAGCTCAGTGAGGTCCTGCGCCGTCCGGCCCTCGCGTTCCGCCGCCAGGATGAGCGCCGTCTGCGGGAAATCCTCCGGCACGACGGCCCGGTAGTCGTAGTTGGCTGTGGAGAAGGCCGCCGGGGGGATGGCGCTGTCCTTTGCGCGGACATAGGCCACCTCCTGCTGAAGGATGACTCCGCCGACGGCATCCTCGCGCACCCGCCGGAGGAGCTCCGCATAGTCGACGTTCTTGACCGGGTCGGTGAACACCCGCGAACCGATCAGCTCGAAGGCCACCATCACGGCCAGCAGCACGAGGATCGGGACAAATCCAGTTCGGATCGATCTTTTCAAACTCTACCTCCGTTGTCGTTCCCGGGTTCCGATGCTTCCCGGATCATTCGCCGTCGGTACCGTCGGGGGCGTAAACCTCCGGAGACAGGATGCCGATCTCAGGCAGATTGCGGTATTTCTCCGCATAGTCCAGCCCATAGCCCACGACAAACGCATCCGGAATCACAAAGCCGCAGTAATCCACGCTCAGCGAGACGCGCCGCCGGTCGGGCTTGTCCAGCAGGGTTGCAATACGCAAAGAGGCCGCCCCACGGCTGCTGAGGTTGTCGCGCAGGAACGAGAGGGTCATGCCGGAGTCCACGATGTCCTCGACAATCAGGATGTCTTTCCCCTCCACGGGTTTGTCCAGATCCTTGAGGATGCGCACCACGCCGGAGGACTTGGTCGAGTTGCCATAGCTGGAGATCGCCATGAAATCCATCGACATCGGCAGTTGGATCTCGCGGATCAGATCCACGAAGAAGACGACCGCCCCCTTCAAGATGCAGATGACCATCAGATCTTTGCCCTGATAGTCCCGGGTGATCTGCGCGCCCATCTCGGCGACGCGCTGGGCAATCTGTTCCCGGGTCAGCAGCAGCTCCTCTTGGACCCCTGCGTAGGCGATACTCCGTTGCTCACTCATGTCTGTTCCTCCCCGGCGCTCGGCCGAATTCTCTTTCCTTCTTGGATGTCTATCATCGCCCGAAGCTCGGCGGCAAGCGCCCCCTCGGGGATAAAGCGAAGTTGCCACGCGCCGGGCGCGCTCCGGCAGCGCTCCGACGGGCGGATGCCCGCGAGCCAAATAGGCTGGCCTTCCAGCCGAACGATGGGCATCTGGCTGCGCAGGGACGGGTCGACGCCCGCGTCGGCGATCAGGCGGGCCAGCGGCTTGGGCGTCTTCTTTGAAAAGGGGACCATCGCCTCCCCCGAACGCCGCAGGCCGACGGTGAGCCGCTGTCCTGGCACATAGGGAATCGACTGGCTCGTTCGGCCGTCGCCGGCCCCGCTCCCTGCCGGGCACAGGAGAAAGCGTCCAAAGCGCGTCGCATTCTCCCCGGGCAGAAGCGTTTCCTCTTCCAAAGAGCGCATCCGGATCGCCGAAAGCCATCGCTGGCCGCTGGACAGGCGGCCGCCCCCCGGAAGATTGAGGGCGAAGACGCTCCCCTTCAAGGCCTGCGCGGCCCCGATCGTCTCGCTTGCAGGCGGAACACCCGCCCCCTCCAGGAGCCGGGCGAGCGCTCTGCCCGAAAGCGCGGGATGCAGGCCACAAAGCGCATCCACCGGAAGCGCTGCACCACCCGGGAGGGGCAGCGGATCGAGTCTCAGTTGGGAGAGCGTCTTGGCAAAGTAGTCCTCGTCGCGCGCGGCCGCCTCGGCCAATCGGCAGAGCGCCGCATCGGCCTGTGGCGCGATGCGCCGCATCTCGGGCAGGATGCGATGGCGAACACGGTTTCGGCTGAATTCCAGATGCGCGTTGCTCTCGTCCTCGCGCCAGGGGATCCCCTCCTGAACGAGAAAGGCGCGAATCTGCTCTGGGGTCTCCCGGAGCAATGGGCGCACGATCATTCCCTGACGGGGGCGCATGGCGCAGAGCCCGCGGATGTCCGTTCCACGCGCGGCGCGCAGCAGGAGGGTCTCCGCCTGATCCTGCCGGTGGTGCGCGAGCACGATCGCCTCACAGCCCTGCGCCCGCGCTGTTTCCGAAAGGAAATCATAGCGCAGCGTGCGCGCAGCCTCCTCCAGCCCCATGCCCCGCTGCCTGGCCGCCTTTTTGACCGAAAGATGGCGGCACACGAAGGGGATGCCCCATTTTTCGCACAGTTCGGAGACAAACGCCTGATCTTCCAGGCTCTGCGCGCCGCGCAGGCCGTGCTCCGCATGCGCGCAGATCAGGCGCAGGGGATACGAATCCCGCACCATGCAGAGCAGGCGGAGCAAGCAGACGCTGTCCGCGCCGCCGCTGACCGCAGCCAGAACCGATGCGCCGGGGTTGACGCCGCAGCCCCTAAGCGCCCCTGCAAATTCCTCTGGCGACACAGCCTATCCCTCCATGATGTGCTATCTCGCATTGTACTTCATCCCGTCCGAAATTACAAGACAACGGCGCTTTGAGGCGCTTGACAGCGGCGACGCCTCCCCCTATAATAAGCCTATAATTTCACAAATCCGCTGGGGGCGCGTAACTGCTGAGATGGCCATCGGCCAGTCCCTTTGAACCTGTGTAGGTAATCCTACCGTAGGGAAGCGACGAAGCTCTTCGGCCGTGACCCTTGGGGGTGCGCGGCTTTTTTCATGCGGAGGCGTGTCAAAAAAGGAGGAAATCCCGATGTCCAATCCGATCCTTTCCATCTTTCGCCTCGACAAGATCTCTGCGCAGGTCTGGCCTGTGCTCGCGGCGCTGGTCATTCTGGGTGCTGTGCTCTTCGTCCTCTCCCGCCAGCAGCAGAAATGGTCTGCGCGCATGATCGCTAACGCAGCGCTCTCCATCGCGCTGGCCTTCATCCTCTCCTACGTCCGCCTCTACAAGATGCCCCAGGGCGGCAGCATCACCCTCGCCTCCATGCTCCCGCTCTTCCTCTTTGCCTACGCCTACGGCATGGCACCCGGCTTCCTCGTCGGCGCCGCCTATGGCCTGCTCCAGTTCATGCAGGACGCCTACTTCGTCCATCCCATCGAGCTCCTTCTGGACTACCCGCTCGCCTTTGCCATGCTGGGCCTCGCCGGGCTTGCGCACCGCAAGGACGGTCAGTTCCGCCTCGTGCAGGGCATCGTGCTGGGCGCGCTGGGTCGCTTCCTGTGCGCGTTTATCGCGGGGATCGTCTTCTTTGGCAGCTATGCCCCGGAGGGACAGCCGGTCGTCGTCTATTCCATGGTCTACAACGGCCTGTACCTGATCCCCGACACGCTCATCTGCGTCGCGTTGGTCCTGGTTCCCGCGATGCGCCGGCTTGCCCGCGCGCTGACCCTTTCCGAGCTTCGCGCCTGAAGGCTTGCAAATTGAGGGCAATCCCTGTATAATGGCTGCATTCTACGCACAGGGGGAACTCCATGATTGGAATTATCGCAGCCATGAACGTCGAGATGGAGAGCTTTCGAGCTTTCCTCGATCAGCCCAAGACGGAGGTCGTCAGCGGCATCCAGTTCGTGAGCGGTTTTTATGAAGGGCAGGAGGTCGTCACAGCCGTCTGCGGCATCGGCAAGGTCTTTGCCGCGCTCTGCGCACAGACGATGATCCTGCGCTATCAGCCCAAGATCCTCATCAACACCGGCGTCGCCGGCACGCTCAGCGAGAAGCTGGGCATCGGCTCGATCGCCATCTCGACCGCCGTCGTCCAGCACGACATGGACACCACGCCCTTTGGCGATCCGCTGGGCTACCTCTCCGGCATCCGCCGCGTCGAGCTCCCCGCCGACTCCTCGCTGGTCGACCAGCTGGACGCCTGCGCGCGTGTGCTGGGCACGCGCACGCAGAAGGGCGTCATCGCCACGGGCGACCAGTTCATCGCCAGTGACGAGCGCAAGCGCTTCATCGCCGAGCACTTCGGCGCGATCGCCTGCGAGATGGAAGGCGCCGCCATCGGGCAGGTCTGCCACGTGAACCACGTCCCATTCTGCGTCCTGCGCGCGATCTCCGACAGCGCCGACGGAAGCTCCTCCATGGACTATCCTGCCTTCGTGCAGATGGCCTCTGCGCAGGAAGTCAAGCTCCTTTGCGCATTTCTTCACGCACAAGCGGCATAAACCGCGATTTTCCCCTTGCAATGTGCCCTTGGTTGTGATAAGATTATGGGCGCTGATTGTGTATCAAATCTGAGGAGGTGAATCCTTTGCCGAATATTAAGTCTGCGATCAAGCGCGTGAGCGTCACCGAGCACAAGACTCAGCGCAACAAGATCGTGCGTTCCGCGACGAGAACCGCCGTCAAGAAGTTCGACGCCGCTACGGCCGCGAACACCGCGACCGCCGAGATGCTGAGCGCCGCTTCTTCCGCCGTCGATAAGGCCGCCGCGAAGGGCGTGATTTCCAAGAACGCCGCGAACCGCGAAAAGAGCCGCATGGCGCGCGAGCTGAGCAAAGCCGAGTAATCCACTCCTCCCTCGCCGGGAGGTTTTTTCTTTAAGCGGTGTATGCCGCTTTTCCTTTTTCCGCACAGCCCCGCAAAGGAGGCGGCCCATGCAAGACACATCCGCCACGCGCGTTCCGGAACTCTTCTTCTCCTTCCTCCGCTTTGGCCTGTTCACCTTCGGCGGCGGCTGGAGCATCGTCGCACAGATGCAAAAGCGCTTTGTCGAAGAGAAGCAATGGCTGACCGATGAAGACCTGCTCGACCTCACCTCGATCGGGCGCTCTTTGCCGGGCATCATGATCTGCAACACCAGCACGCTCTTCGGCCACCACATCGCGGGCGTGCCCGGCGCGCTGGCCGCGCTCATCGGGATTGTGATCCCCCCTTTTCTTGTCATGATCGGTGTGACCACGATCTACGACCTCTTTCGCGAGAACACCGCGGTCTCCTGGGCGATGATGGGCGTGCGCGCGGCGGTCGTTCCGATCATCCTGAGCGCGCTCCTTCGCCTGCTCCGCGCCGGCATCAAGGATGCGTTTTGCGCAGGGCTTGCCATCCTCGCCTTTTTCCTCTGTCTTTTCAGCGGTCTGTCCAACGTGCTGATCATCCTGATCGGCGCAGCGCTGGGTCTCCTCGTCATGGAGGTGAAAACGCGATGATCTATCTTGAGCTTTTGACCTCCTTCATCCTCATCGGCTTTACCAGCTTCGGCGGGCTCTCGATGATCCCGCTCATCAGCCAGCAGATGCTCGACCACGGTTGGATGAGCGCCCAGGAGGTCGCCGACATCGTCGCCATTGCGGAGATGACCCCTGGGCCGCTGGGCATCAACTGTGCGACCTTCGCGGGCACCCGCACCGCCGGCCTTCCCGGCGCGGCGATTGCAACCCTGGGCGTCATGCTCCCCTCCCTCTCGCTGACGATGGTCGCAGCTTTCGCCCTCGCCAAATTCCGGGAGAACCGAGGGCTTGCGCACGCGATGTATGGCATCCGACCCGTCGCCATCGGTTTGATCGCCTCCATCGTCATCGAGCAAGGGCAAGCCAACTACTTCACCGTCGCCCTCGTCCCCTACCTCCCTGCCCTGCTCATCGGAATGGTTGCGCTTTTCCTCCTGCTCCGGCTCCATTGGGACGTGCCCCCGACGATCCTCGTCTGCGTCCTGCTGGGCCTCCTGGCGGGCGCGCTCTCCGGGCCGCTGGGCTACGGCTTGCCCTAAGCGATACGATAACGGACCTGCACAGGCAGGTCCGCCTTTTTGTCCCTCGCGGGCTTTGCAACAAAAAGCGAACCCACGGCTGGCGCAGGTTCGCGGAAAAACGCTGTTTACTTGGCAAATTCGGTGGCGCGGGTCTCGCGAATGACGTTGACGCGAATCTGGCCCGGATATTCCATCTCGGACTCGATGCGCTTGGCCACCTCGCGCGCCAGGACGATCGTACCCTCGTCGGTGATGTCGTCGGGCTTGACCATGATCCGCACCTCGCGCCCCGACTGAATCGCGAAGCTCTTTTCGACACCCTGGAAGCTTCCGGCGATCTCCTCGAGCTTCTCCAGGCGGCGGATGTAGTTCTCGATCGACTCGCGGCGGGCGCCCGGACGCGCGGCGCTGATCGCGTCTGCGGCCTGCACTAGCACGGCCTCGACGGTCTGCGGCTCCACGTCGTTGTGGTGCGCCTGGATGCAGTGGATGACCTCCGGCGTCTCGTGGTAGCGTCTGGCCATCTCGACGCCCAGCTCGACGTGCGTACCCTCCTGCTCGTGGTCGATCGCCTTGCCGATGTCGTGGAGCAGACCCGCACGCTTGGCGAGATGGATGTTCGCCCCCAGCTCGGCGGCCATGAGGCCGGCCAGGTGGGAGACCTCGATGGAGTGCCGCAGGACATTTTGCCCATAGCTGGTGCGGTAGCGCATGCGGCCCAGGAGCTTGACCATCTCGGGATGGATGCCGTGCATGTTGGTCTCGAAGATCGCCTGTTCGCCGGCTTCGCGAATCTGGTTGTCGACGTCGCGGCGAGCCTTTTCGACCATCTCCTCGATGCGCGCCGGGTGGATGCGCCCGTCGGCGATCAGCTTTTCCAGCGCGATGCGGGCAACCTCGCGGCGGACCGGATCGAAGGCGGAGACGACGACGGCCTCCGGGGTGTCGTCGATGATCAGATCGACGCCGGTTGCGGTCTCCAGGGTGCGGATGTTCCGCCCCTCTCGGCCGATGATGCGGCCCTTCATGTCCTCGCTGGGCAGGGAGACGACGGAGACCGTGGTCTCGGCGACATGGTCGGACGCACAGCGCTGAATCGCCAGGGCGACGATGTTGCGCGCCTTCTTATCGGCCTCTTCCTTTGCGTTCTGCTCGATCTCGCGCACACGCAGGGCGGCGTCGTGGTAGGCTTCCTTCTGGACGCGGTCCACGATCCATTCCTTCGCCTCATACTGGGTCATCTGGGCGATGCGCTCGATCTCGGTGGCAAACTTGCGGTCGGCTTCGGCCGCCGCCTGCTCGGCCGCCTCGGTCGCCAGGCGCTGACGCTCGGCGCCCTGACGGGCCTCCTCGGTCAGCCGATCGAGCTCCTGCTGCTTTTTGTCGATCTGGTTCTCGCGCGAATCGAGCGAATCCGCCTTGCGGTCGAGCTGCTCTTCGCGCTGGGCAAGGCGGCGCTCGTTGCGGGAGACCTCGTTCCGGCGATCGCGAACCTCGCGGTCGAGCTCGCTCTTGAGGCGAATGACCTCTTCCTTGGCTTCGAGAATGACTTCTTTTTTCTTATCCTCTGCGCGACGCTGCGCGTCGTCCAGGAGGTCGCGTGCATACTCTTCGGTACGGCCGATCTTGCGCTCGGTGACCGTTTTGCGATACAAAAAACCCGCCGCGACGCCGATGGCCAACGCGATCAGGATGAGCAAAATGGCAAGAATGGGCGACATCCTCTCACACTCCTTTCTGTTTTTCCTCTTATTTCTTTCATGATGCACGAGGAATTTGAAGTGTGCAGACTGCGCCCATCGTCCGAAGCATCCTGCCCATGGCAAAACGCCCGGAGGTATTCGGTTGATGTATCATACGGGAGGCCCGCAATGTTCATCGAAAAGGGGGATCTACACACAATTCCACGAGTTCAGCATTATTTTAACGTCTTTGCCCCCTCGCTGTCAAGGCGCAATTCGGGCACTCTGCCCATTTATTTCCCCTTCTTTTGATCCGTTTTTGGATGAAAATCTGCGCAATCCGTCATCAAGAGAAAAGGCCACCCCGAATTTCTTCGGGATGGCCGATGCGGCTTATTCTTCTTCTTCCTCGAGGTCAGCCTTGTGCGCCTCGATGATCTTGTCGGCGATCGTCTTGGGCACTTCCTCATAGCGCTCGAACGCCATCTTGAAGGACCCCTTCGCCTGGGTCATGGAGCGCAGGTCGGTCGCGTACTTGAACATCTCGGCCTGGGGCACCTCGGCGCTGATCACCTGCTTGCCGCCCTTGGGTTCCATGCCCAGGATACGGCCACGGCGCTTGTTCATGTCGCCCATGATGTCGCCCATGTACTCATCGGGCACGAGCACGTCGACGTGCATGATCGGCTCAAGCAGCACGGGATTGGCGTTGATGCACTGCTTGTAGGCGATGCGCGCCGCCGTCTTGAAGGCCATTTCGGAGGAATCGACGGGATGGTAGGAGCCGTCATGCAGCTTGGCGTGCAGACCGGTCATCGGATAGCCCGCCAGGACGCCCTTGACGAGGTTCTCGCGCAGGCCCTTTTCGACGGAGGGGATGTAGTTGCGCGGCACCGCGCCGCCCACGACCGCATCCTCGAACTCGAAGTCGATCGCGGGATCGGCAGCCGGGGAGAACTCGATCCATACGTCGCCAAACTGGCCGTGTCCGCCGGACTGCTTCTTGTGGCGGCCCTGAACGTCGATCTTCTTGCGGATGGTCTCGCGATAGGCAATCTTGGGATCCTTGAAGACCGCTTCGGCGCCGAACTTGGAGAGCAGCTTGGTGCGGATGACCTCCAGCTCCAATTCGCCCTGACCGGAGATGAGCGTCTCGCTGGTCATCGGGTCCTTGGCGACGATGACGTCCGGCATCTCTTCGACGAGCCTGGCCAGGCCGGAGAAGACCTTGTCTTCCTCGCCAGCCTTCTTGGCATAGACCGCCATGGAGATCTGCGGCGCAGGGTATTCGATGCGGTCGAAGAGCACGGGCTTGCCCAGCTCGGAGAGGCTGTCGCCGGTCGAGGTGTACTGGAGCTTGGAGAGCGCGCCGATGTCGCCCGCCTGGAGCATGGTCACAGGCGTCTGCTTGTTGCCACGCAGGGCGAGGATGCCGCCGGCCTTCTCGGGCTTGTCCTGGTTGACGTTGTAGAGCGCGGTGTTGCTGGTCAGCACGCCGGAGACGACGCGCAGGAGGCTGAGCTTGCCGACGAACGGGTCGGTGATGGTCTTGAAGACCTGACCGGTAAAGGCGTCGCTGGGCACCGCATGGCGCACCTGGACGGTCTTGTCGGTCGGGCGCACGCCGTGGTAGGTGTGCTCCATCGGGGAAGGCATATAGGAGGCCAATGCGAACAGGAGGGGACGCACGCCGATGCCGTTGAGGCTGCAAACCGGGACGACGGGCACGATGCTGCCGTCATAGATGCCCGCCGAGAGGCCGCGGAGCATGTCTTCTTCCGAGAGCTCTCCCTCGTCGAAGAATTTTTCCATGAGGTCTTCGCTCGTGGAGGCCGCCGCTTCCTGGCAGGCCGCGATCGCCTCTTCCATCTCGCCGAGCATGCTCTCGGGCACCGGAATCTCCTTGCGATCCTTGTGCGAACCGGTGAACGCCTTGCGGCTGAGAACGTCGACGACGCCCTTGAACTCGGTGCCCTGGCCGATCGGCAGAACCATCGGGATCATGCAGTTGCCGTAGGTCTCGCGCAGCTGTGCGAGCACCGCGCGCATGTCGACGTGCTCGCGGTCCATCTGCGTGACGACGACAAAGCGGGCGATCTTGCGCGCACCGGTGGCCTCCCACGCCTTTTCAAAGCCGGTGGAGATGCCGGTCGCGGCGCTCATGACGATCGCAGCGCCTTCGACGGCATCAAGCGCACCCGCAGCCTCGCCAATGAAGTCGAAGTAGCCGGGGACGTCGATGAAGTTGAGCTTTTTGCCGTGGATCTCGACGGGCACCACGGACGCGCTGATCGAAATGCCGCGCTTCTTTTCTTCCGCGTCGTAATCGCTGACCGTATTGCCGTCTTCGACACGTCCCTGACGGTCGATCGCGCCGGTCACGTAGAGCATGGACTCGACCAGCGTCGTCTTTCCCTCAGAGCCGTGTCCCAATACAGCGATGTTGCGGATGTCCTTTACGACGTAATCCTTCATATGCGTTCCTCCTTGGTCTATTCTTACTAAAAGCGTTTGGGTCGCGCGCTTTCAATATGACCCCATTATAGCAGAATGTCCGAAGAATGAAAAGCACAAATGGTTGTTTTTCTATTTTCCCGTTTCCCGCTGTCTGCGCGCCATGGAGCGCCTGCGCAGGCGGCGGCCGTTGTCCGAAACCGTCTCGCGCCAGAGCGGGATGTAGAAGAGCAGCAGCATGGGAAAGACCTCCAGGCGGCCCGCGAGCATGTCAAAGATCATGACCAGCTTGGACAGGTCGCCAAAATGCGCATAATTGGCCATCGGACCGACCGCCGCCAAGCCCGGGCCGATGTTGTTGAAGGTCGCCGCGACCGCGGTGAAGGTCGTCACCAGGTCCTTTTCCTCCAGAGAGAGCACGAGGACCGAGAGCACAAAGATGCAAAACGCTCCGATGAAGTAGACATAGATGCCACGCAGGGTATCCGCGTCCACATCCTTGTCCTCAAAGCGCACCTGATGCACGGAGCGCGGATGCAGGAAGGAGGCCATGTATCCCCCGAGGGATTTGAGCGCGATCGCGATGCGGCTGACCTTCAGTCCTCCGCCCGTGGACCCCGCGCACGCGCCCACAAACATCAGCAAGACGAGGATGTTCCTGGACAGCGAGGGCCAGGCGTCGAAGTTTGCCGTGGCATAGCCCGTGGTCGTCATGATCGTGCAAACCTGAAAATAGGACTGGCGCAGCAGATCATGAAGCCCCAGCCCGAAGCCGCGCAGGTCGTAGGCGATCAGCGCGGTCGCGCCAGCGATCAGGAGCAGATACCAGCGCAGCTCCTCGCAGCGCTCCGCCTCGCGAAAGCGGCGCAGGAAGAGCAGATAGTAGACGTTGAAGTTGACGCCAAAGAGCATCATGAACACCGCGACGATCCACTGCACTGCGGCCGAGTGGCTGGCGAAGGAGTCGTTCTTGAAGCCAAAGCCGCCGGTGCCCGCCGTACCAAAGGCGGTGCACAGCGCATCAAACAGCGGCATGCGGGCCAAGAGCAGCGCCAGCACCTCGATGAGCGTCAGGACGATGTAGAGGCGGTAGAGCAGCGTCGCGGTCTCCCGCACCCGCGGGACGAGCTTGCCCACGGACGGGCCGGGGCTCTCCGCCTTCATCAGCTGCATATTGCTCCCTCCGACCATGGGCAGCACAGCCAGCAGAAAGACAAGCACCCCCATGCCACCAATCCAATGGGTGAAGCAACGCCAGATCATCGAGGCGTGGCTCATCGACTCGACCTCCGGCAGGATGCTCGCGCCGGTGGTGGTGAAGCCGGAAACCGTCTCAAAGAGCGCATCGACGGGATGTGGGATCTCCCCCGTGAGGATGAAGGGCAGACAGCCCAAGAGACTCATGAAGATCCAGCCCAGCGCCGTCGCGACGAAGCCCTCGCGCATGTAAAAGCGCATGTGCCGAGGCTTGCTCCGGGTCAGCGCCACGCCCATGAGCAGACAGAGGCCCATTGTGAAGAGGAACGCATAGCCCTCGGGTTCCCGATAGATCAGGGCGGTCGCGGCGGGCAGCAACATAAACGCCGCCTCCAGGGTCATGATCCAGCCCAGTACGTAGATCACGCTTTGCATGGCTTACCTCAAGATGTCGGCGACGTCGGCAAATCCGGTCTGCGTGGTGACGACGATGACCGTGTCGTCCGCCTCGATCCGGTCCTGGCCGCGCGGGAAGAGGATCTTGCCTCCCCGGTTGATGCAGGCGATGCGCAGCTCGTCCTTCAGCTTCATCTCCATGAGCGGGATGCCGATGACCGGCGCGCCGCGCTGAACGTGGAATTCGATCGCCTCCACCTGCCCGTCGGACATCTGATAAAGCGTCTCCACGTTGCTCCCTACCGAATGGGTGCGCGCACGGACGTAGGCGATGATCTCCTCTGCGATGATGTGTTTGGGATAGACGACGCTTCCCAGGTCGAGGCTCTCGAGCACGCTGTCAAAGGCGATGCGGTTGATCTTGGTGATCGTCTTGAGCCCTGGAATGGCCTTGGCATAGAGCGAGAGCAGGACGTTTTCCTCGTCGATGCCCGTAAGGCTAGCAAAGGACTCCGCCGTCTCGATGCCCTCCTCGAGCAGAAGCGCCTCGTCACTCCCATCGCCGCAGACGATCAGCGCCTGAGGCAGGAGCGTGACAAGCTGATTGCACCGTGCGCGGTCCTTTTCGATGATCTTCACGTCCATGTGCTGGGCGATCAAACGGCGGGCAAGATAATAGGAAGCGCGGCCACCGCCGACGATCATGCAGCTCTTTGCAGCCGGCGTGCGCATGCCGATGGCGTCGAAGACGCGGTGGATATCGACTGCACGGGTGATGATCGAGATGTCGTCCCCCGCGCGAAGATCGAAGGCGCCATTGGGGATGGAGACGTGCCCCTCCCGCTCCACGGCGCAGAGCAGATAGCCAAATCCGAAGAAGGGATCCAGGTCCATGACCTTCTTGCCGACCAGCACGTTGTCCTTGGGAATGCGGAAGCGCACGAGTTCCGCCTGGCCTTTGGCAAAGGCGGACACCGCCAAAGCCTGCGGCCGAGAGATGAGGCGGGAAATCTCGCGCGCGGCCTCCATCTCCGGATTGACGATCATGGCCAATCCGAGCCGCTTGCGAAGGTACTGCAGATCCTCGCTGTAGTCGGGATTGCGCACGCGGGCGATCGCGGCCAGGCTGTCGCTCCCCTTGCGGGCGAGCGTGCAGCAGAGCAAGTTCAGCTCGTCGGATCCGGTCACCGCGATGAGCACGTCCGCCTCCCGCAGCCCCGCATCCTCCAGGACGCGAAGGCTCGCGCCATTGCCGACGACGCCCATCACGTCGTAACTGTCCTGAATGTTGGCGATGACCTGAGGCTGGGTGTCGATGACGGTGAGGTTGTGCCCCTCCCGGACGAGCTCGGCAACCAGGGTATGCCCCACCTTGCCACAGCCGACGACGATGATCTCCAGCCCCGCGCCCTTGCGCTTTTTATTCTCCTGCATAGTTCCACCTATCCGTCGAATTGGCGCACTGCGCCTTAGGCGCATTATACTGTCTGCCCCCTCCCCTGTCAAACCAAACGCATTCTCGATGCACGGAGGAAGGAACCATGTCTGCAGCCCTTTCACCATGCCAACGACGACGCGCAGAGAGCCTTCCCGCGCGCATCCCGTTTCCAAGTTTCTCCCGATTGTGCGGATTCCCCGCCCCGAATAGGCACTCCGCCATTTGACAGAAAGCGCGCTTTTGGGTATACTAGCCCCGATGCACCCGTAGCTCAGCAGGATAGAGCGTCCGCCTCCTAAGAAGCAGCTTGCCGATCACATTGCTGAGCATAAAAAAGCGGACTTGAGTTCGAATTGCGTCGGGCGCGTCCCTTCTGCTTGTCACATTTCATCTAACCAAATGTGTACGCTGGTTTTCGGACCCTTCACTTTTGTTAGAAAATCTAACCGCTATCTAACAGAGAGCTCAAAACCTAACAGAAATTCAAGCAAAAACCTTATTGAAGCATAAGAGTTAAAGCTCGAAAAATCCAACAATATAAAGAAAAGCAGCGATTCGGTTCCGTAGCTCAGTAGGATAGAGCGGTCGCCTCCTAAGCGACAGGCCGTGGGTTCGAATCCCGCCGGGATCACCAAAAACACTCGATTTTCAGCCAAAAAGCATCTAACAGGGCTTTTTGATGGGAGTCGAGTTTTTCTTTTTGCCCTTTCCGATTTCATCTAACACATTTGCCGGTCTGTTAGATGGCATCTAACTCTTTGGGCTTTTTCTAACAGCCCTTTTTTTCGGCAACCTTCATTTTATCTAACATTTGTGAGCGACGCTGCAAGCAAAAGTGACCGATACGACTTCCTTTGAGAGCTTTTGTAGACATTTTTATAGGGATTCCGGGCGTTTGGAGATTTGATCACCTGTAAAATTACAACGAACTGGTGCCTGACGAAGCATGGTCAAGGGGCATCTCTGCTTCTATTTATCTAACCGCTGTTAGATGGAGCCGTGCCGATTGGTTAGATATCTAAACCGCTGTCACCAATGTTAGAAGAGAATAGCATATTGCACTGAACCCAAGGATATGCTTCACGAGCTTGGCGACGAAGCGTTCATCCACGCAATCCGCATGGACAAGTATGTACAGGGCATGGAGTAACCTTCATTGTCTGGCACATCATCGGACGATTCCTCAGATAGGATATCTTCTGCACAGCCCCAATCAACGTAAGAACCTTCTAGGGTTCCTGAATTTGTTTTATTCGTATCTGTATCCATCCTGCAATCCTTTCCAACCTATCCTAGGCCACGATCCTGCAGAACGTGGTTAAAACAAAGACAATTGTACGGATTGAAAATCCTTCAGGGATTTCATTTTTCTTTCTGTTATCTTATCTCCGGGTTCTTCGTTACCAATCAAAAATGGTGATCCTGAATCATGCCGTCCAGAAAAAGTTATGACACTCTGCGGATTGAAGTTTGCATAGCAATATCTGCATCCGTGTTTACATGTATTGTATTGGCCAACATCAATACTCTCAAGGCACCCGCACTCTTCTCGCTGATTTGGGTCTTTCTTAGCTTGCATCGCCCATCCTGTAAGCTTTGCAATCAGCTCTCCATCAATGCAGCAACCATGTCGGATATCATATCGTTTAAGATCAATGGCCTCCGCACATGTGCGGATCGTCATGCCATTGTGCACAGCAATACTAGCAAAAGAAGCAGCAATGGTATTCATCTCTTCAACCGTACAGGCACGAACATCATAGTCTCGGATGTTATTCTTCACTTTATCGTAGATATCGACAAAACTAAATACACAGGTGTTGGTTTTCCCCCGGAGCGTCTTGGCAATATGCCCAAATCGTTCGATATGCCATTCCACTGTGTATTTATCCGTCAGCAGAATGGGATCATACCGCCAAATGACCGTCTCCGCTCCAATAAAGTCGGACAATTCACTGAAAGTCTTAATTTTATCCTCCAGTGCAGGAAGAGCCGGCTCGATGTCATGGCCATAAGCGTTGAGCGTGTACTGAAAATAGAAAGGATACTTTTCCAGAATTTCCTGAATGTATGGCAAAAGCGGCGCTGCGTTCTTCGTCCAGAATACGATGCAATCAATTACACTGGAATCAAGGCTGACTTTGCTAACCTGGTGATAATTCATAGGGTTTCGGACAAGGACATATCCTTCACGCAAACGGTTTATAAACCAAACGGCATAAAACGCAGGAATGTCAGTCCGGCGGCTGACACTGAGAATCATGATACTTTCCTTTCTGCGACAACGACAGAATACCAGTGTTCCGCAATGGCTTTTCTGCGAATCCCTGTCTTCAGACACTGCTCGACCAGTGTAATAGAAGATGCATCAACAGAGGTAATCTGCGGATCCACAATCCGTTTTAAACTATCATGAGATACAACTTTTTCCAGTATCGGCAGTTGATCTCGCTTTCCAGGCTCAATCAGGATCACAATCCCCTCTTCGCACAAGCTTCGTGCAAATCCTTCTCCGATTGTAGACAAAGCCTCGTCCGGTATATTTTCATCCTGATTCAGCATGTTGCTTTCCAACACGATGTTAAACGCTGGATCAGTAATCTTATTTATGAAATCAAAAGCATCGGCATGAACAAGCTTTCTGCGAACAAAAAGGTTCGTTGGGAGTGCTGAAGCCATGGCATCCATTAAATAATCAAAAACTTTCTGAAAGGACAACTCGCGTTCGACAGCGGTATATTCGACAGAAAATTGAATATCTGGATTTGCTACTGCCAGTTTTCCATAGAAGTCCAGTAATGCCAAGCCTGATGTGCCAGGGCCTGCCCCTAATTCGAGGATCTTCGCCTGATACGGCAGCTGCTTTTTCTCCAATAGTTTCCAAAGCGGTGTCCATACTTTATAGTAATTTGGCGGAAGATAGCTTACAGTATAAGCTAGCGCTCGCATGCCGCTATAGTCATATGCATCTGAATGGGAAGTAAGATAATCCATCTTTAACCTGCTACATCTTATCGGATCCAACGACATCAGACTATTCGTATGAAGTAATTCGAGGATGCCCCTCGTAACACAAGGATGGATGTCCTGTGGCCAATTGGCTCTAAGGGTAGGGTTGGTTACTAGATACTGCTTGAAGACAGAAATATCTACAGGACGAATTGTATCAGGAATTCCATTAGGATAGGCATATGTCGCTGCCTCTTCCCAAGTTGAAAAGCTTTTAGAATGTCCGTGTGGAAAGTGTTCAATCTGTGCTTGTGTCTCAGACCACGATGTATACACACCAGGTGTTCTGCCGACCGGAACGCCGTAATATTTCCCGTACGCCTTTATTTCAGCACAGTCTGTCGGTTTTGGACCAGATGATGCATATTCTGTCAGTACTTCTTCCTGATCACAAATAGCAGCATACCAACGAATGAAAGGATGGGCCACTTCTATTGAACCGTGATAGGATTGCACCGTTAAAATATCCAGTGTTCGCTTAGCACGAGTAATCGCTACATAAAACAGTCGACACGGTTCCTCCGGGTCATCAAAAACCAGCTGCGTTGGATTAAAAGGTATATCCGGGGGGGCAAGGAAATCGATAATCATGACATGGTCGAATTCCAAGCCTTTTGCGGAATGCATGGTCGTCAGGGTGACCGCATTGCACGAGCTCTTCTGCGATTCACTCTCTGAAACATGGCCTGAGACCTCGCCGTCATCGTCTTCCTCTCCTGTGTCATTTAGCTTGTGCTTCATCGCCTCAATGGCGGAGAACAGTTCTGGGATGCTACTATAGAGCGCACAGGTGGAAAGAATCGCGTTCACCTGCATCCTTTCACTTTGGCTTTTTGGGTTGATACCCAGTGCCTGCATCAGATTGCGGACGGCATCATACGGTGTCGCACCGGCAGCCTCGGCAAGCAGCTCAAGCCGTGAAGCGTAATCCCGGTCATCAATCACGGCCAGGAGCTCCAGCACGTTCCGTTCTGGTGCAGCTTCACAAGCCCTTCTCCAACTAGAGTTTACCACGTCAGAAGGAAAAACTGACAGATCCGTGTGAACCTTCATACATAGGCTATACGAGTTTTGATGTACAGCAAAACGGAGCAGATTTAGCATACGAGAGATGTACGGGGACTGTAGCAGTTCAGTCAGCTTAGCCTCGGTAATAAAAGAGACACCGTGCTTTTCCAGCCAGAACATGACAGGTAGCGCGGAGACATTCTCCCTGTACAATACGGCCAGTTCCAGCTCCTTCTCTTTACAAGCTCTGGCTGCTTCCACAATCTTATCATATTGCTGCTTTTCTGTATGAAGATCATAAATAAAGCGTATACAACCAACATTCTCTTGAGCAGCATGCATCTGCTTATCCTGATGCGAGGGATTCTCACAAATGAAAGCTTCTGCAGTCTTTACGATGCCAGATGAGCTTCTGTAATTCGATCCGATAGTCAAGACTGTAACATCGCTCTCCATGCCAAATTGTTGGAACAGTCTTGGTTTTGCACCACGGAATGCATAGATGCTTTGGTCATCATCGCCAACCATAAAGAGATTCCCGTTGTTTCCGACCAAGAGTTGAAGCAGTTCATGCTGCAACGGTGAATTATCCTGAGACTCATCAATGGACCAATAACGATAATGCCTTTGCAATTGAAGGAGTACTTCTGGATGCTTTTGCAGCCCTTCAAGTGCATAAATCAACATGTCATCAAAATCCATACAGTGATACTTTCTACACAAATCCGAGTATATATCGAATGCTCTGTCAATTGGCAAATCCTGGCCATTATTCAAGTGTATTGTCTTGCCCCTTAGCTGTTCCCTGGTCATCTTTGTGTTTTTAATGCCAGTAATTGCAGTTTGTAGGGCTTCACGATCCTTGCGGCCATTCAGTAACACTGTATTCTTTTTACCAAATTCCTTGCTTTTTGGTCGTAAGCGTTCATTAACTTCGCTGAAGATGATTGACGCGAAGCTTCTCTTTTTCCTGCCGTTTTCCGCCGTCTCACTAAAATCACTAATCATGTGACGCGGGATTGAATAGCCGACTCTTCGAAGCATAGGGATAATAACAGAAAAAGCAAAGCTATGAATTGTCCGGAATTGGGGCAATGCCGTATCGTTGGGAAACCGCTTTTGATAACGGTCTTTCATTTCTGCAGCGGATGCCTTGGTAAAAGTCAAAGAAACGATTGATCCAGGGTTGATGCCGCAGGCATGGATCATGTATCCGATCCGTGCAATCAACACAGTTGTCTTACCACTTCCTGGCACAGCAAACAGAAGAACTTTCCCGTCTGTTGCCTGCACAGCCCGGCGTTGATCTTTGCTGAGGTGTTCAAAACCATAATTTGCACAGAATCGGTTGACTTTATCAGAAGGCTCAACTCGACTGATTTTGGCAGCGTCGATTTGAGGGAGGGACGCAGTCTCTGACAACTGAGAGGAGTTACCCGTATCAGCTGTTATGCAGAGAGTCGGCTTGGACATGTCCGTTTGGATAACGCTAGAAGCGCTGGTCACATCACACTTGTCCGGCATGGGCGTGCCAGGAAAAGCAAAGTTCCAGGCTTCTTCTTTCGTATCAAAGCCTTTATGCTTTTCTCCCGGCTTTCCCCTGCTGGCAGCTTCGCACTCGGACCAAGTACGGAATATACCGCCATTATTCGTGGCATCATGCCAGGCGTACCATGCCTTGGGTTTCTTGCCCACGTACGTTTACTCCTCTGTTAGATAATCGTAATCTCAACTGCATTTGGTTTTACGATGCCTTTGCTTTTGTCTAGCTTGTCCACCAACGTAAACCGCACCTTCATACCAACACTAGGCCTACGGTTTTTGCCATGCAAATCCCGAGCATTGAAGTAGTAACTACTGCCGTTATCTGCTGCAATAAAGCCAGATTTTCCCTCTCCAAGAAGTCTATCAATCGTTCCGGTCAAGAATACCTTGTCCTTATCCCGCCACTCACGCCAGATGGGGATCAGATTGTTCAGCGCGGCTTGTTTGTCCATGTCAGCGATGTCGGCAGAGAAGTGCCATTCGCTGTGATGGTTCTTTTCCTTCCAATCATTTTCGGCTCGAAGAAGAAGAACGAGTTTTCTCAGAATCATGGGCAATTCGGTGTCTCCGTTGCGATCTAGATAATCAGCCAACTCTTCGTAGAAGCCAACGCGCATTTTATGTTCAGGATCTGAGAGTGAACATGCCCCTGCATAGGAGCGTGCTTTTGCATCATTGCCAGCATCAGCCTCAAATTCAAACATCAATTGAAGTAGACACCAATGGGTAAAGCCGCTCTTCAGAATTTGTTCAACATATGCTTTTGCTTCATCCGTCCTGTTTAAAGCATATAGACACTTGGCTTTACGATACCGGAACCAGCTGTCGTTGTTGCTGTGAAAACGTACTCCACGAAGTGCTTCGAATGCCTGGTCGCAGCACGCCATGCAAGCTTCGTAGCGATGAAGCTTCAACAGCAACCCTGTCTTATGAGAAAACCAGCTTTCGCGATTTGAAGCCAACCTTCTAACTTTACCGGAGGCTTCGGGCATGGTTTGTTCTTCAATGCTCAGGGTACCTGGATCCACCATATCAAGATAACGAACTGCAAGTGTGTAGTCCCGTTCCCCACCAAATTTCCCGTTTTTCACGGCATCGGCGACGAATTTAGCCAGCACCCATCTGGGGGAATATTGACTGTCAACGCTGTGCTCGAACACATAGTCAATCTGTTTCAGCAATGTTTGAGCATTTCCTTGCTGAAAATCAAAGTTTTTTACTTTGGTATGATACACGGACCAACCCATTTTATCGTCCAGCATATGAAAATCGGGGAACCTTTTGGCACAGACTCGATATACTTCAAGGCAGTCTTGATAACGCTTCAGCTTGTACAGGCTATTCATACAGTCTTTGAAATCCCACTGAGAAAACTGAGCAACTTCATCGGGATTTGCCCAGAATGAAGCAACCTGTTCAAATTGACCTTGTTCAAACAGATTCTTCAGCTGATACGGCTGTGGCATAATAATCTCCTCTCCTCGATAAAAGGCAGAACTCACATGCTTGTATAGCAAAACTATTGACGAACGATTCTGTGCAATAGCTTTGCATTACCAAATTAAGTATATTATAAATCGCTGAAATTTGGAACAGTACTATTAACTACAAGAGAAAAAAATGTGTTTATTCTAACGTTATTTTATCAACACAAAATAAGGTTCTTTTGCTTCGACTTAGTCTGAATATACGTTCGTCAATGATGTGAGACCGAGTTTCTGAGGGCGCGACAGTCTGCCGAGC